>Ga0315900_10000744_pt1 | contig 54354 bp, 86 predicted proteins | sample LakEriMetagenome_FD_203521 | JGI IMG/M metagenome (GOLD analysis project Ga0315900, IMG submission 203521) | Freshwater fungal communities from buoy surface, Lake Erie, Ohio, United States - Buoy 12 MA114 | ecosystem: Environmental > Aquatic > Freshwater > Lake > Lake biofilm | place: USA: Lake... | reverse complement strand
CGTTAGAAAGAAGACCTTTTGGTGGAAATACTTGGACACAACACTCCACATATCTTACAGACATCAACGGAAACTTTAACATATCAGTTCCTTTAGATACAACATATTGGGATGTGAGATTGGCAATCAAAGGAGATACCATGGGTGTAGGTAATATTATTTCATCTACAGATGCTCAGCTAATTAATCAGTGGGTATTAGGTAACGGAACTATGTCAGGATTTGATTACTACACTGCTGATGTTAATGGTTCTAATAACACAACAATCTCCGATGTATGGGGTGTATTTGGTAGAGTATCGGGTAGATTTACAGAATGGCCAAATAACGTTGAGGATGTTAAATTCTTTACTTCATCTGAATTTACAACAATCAACGGTTCGGCAACCAACTATACATCAACAATTGCAGGGGCAACTAACTTCACATTTGAAATCTTACCAGGTCAACCATCATCAGTAACTTATTATGTAATGGTTCCGGGAGATGCTAACGGTACAGGTTATCACATGGCTCGCGTGACTCCTATTGAAGTTGTAGTAGGACCGGCACCTGGATTAGAAAATCAAATCTATAACGTTATTGATACAAAAGTTGAATACGATTTCCCTACACAATCTATTGAGGTAAACGTTCCAAACATTTCAGTACAAGCCGGTAATTTAGTTGAATTACCGGTTAAAGTTAAAACTAATGGTGTTGAATTAAGTTCTTTACAATTTGGATTTGAATATGATGATACATTATTAGAGTTTAAAGGTGTTATTGCATCAGCAGAAGCTATGAAATGGATTACATACATTAATCCAAATGATAGTGAAATTGATTGGGGTGGATTTGACCCGACAAATAACACTAATACATTAAAAGATGGTGACCAAGTTCTTACTTTACAATTCTTAGCTTTAGAACCACAAAATTTGTGGGAAGCGAGTCCATTATATACTACAAGAAAATTCGCAGGAAATAGAACATCTAATGATTTAACTTTAACTCCTACAAATGGTATTCTTCAAGTATTAAAAATGGAAGGTGGTATTATATTAAATGGTAATAACATGGAAGTATTCCCTAACCCTTACCAAGAAGAAGTGACTATCACGTTCAAAGTAGAAGAGACAACAAATGCTACACTATCAGTTTATGATATGGTTGGTAGAAAGTTGGTGACTATCTTAGACACACAAATCCCTAACGGGGTTTATAACTATACACAAAACTTAGGACAATTAGCACCTGGGGTATATGTTGTAAAACTTAATGTAGAGAATGGTGTCCCTTCATTTGAAAAAATAGTAAAACAATAAACTCTAAATACAAAAAAACAAAATGTCAGAAGAGCAAACACAAGACACAAATGACGGAACATGGTCAGGTCTTAAAAAAACAATCATCGGAACACTTACAACTGTAATTGCTGGTGGTGGTGTATGGGTAAGTACAATGTTATTCGGTGGCAGTGATGAAGAACCAAAAGAAGAAACAAAAACAGAACAATCTGGAGGTCAAGCCCCTGTAATCGTTAACGTTCAACAAAACCAAGAAAATAAACAAAAAACTGAGAACAACAATGGTGGTGGTGTAGTTCGTGAGAGAATTATCGAAAGACCCGCACAACAACCACAACCACAACCTGAAAAACCAAAAAAGGTTGAGGAAGAGTCTTGGTAATAAACAATTAAATTAAAACAAAAAATGTCATTTTTTAAAAACCTATTAAGCAGTGGAACTAATGATTTCACAAAAGTTGAAAACGACCAAAGATTTAACTTTATGTTACAACAAATGCAAGGAAACAGATGGAAGATTACTCTTATCATCTTATTAACTTTCTTCTTTATCATTTTCGGTATCGTATTATCGGTAATGTTTAAAGCTGAAATCCAAGAATCATGGAAAGAGTTATTACTATTATTGTTAGGAGCATTTGTTGGTAACTTAAACAAAGTTATTGACTTTTGGTTTTCTAACGAAGATAGAGATAAGTTGTTAGTTCAAAAGATGGATGAAGAAGATAATACTTCAAAACCAGCTTTAGAATCATACGAAGAACCAACAGAAGAAATAGAAGGGTAATGAAAAAATTATTTTACATATTACCATTATTTCTGATTGGATGTAAAACTTTACAAGCCCAACCCCCTCAAAAAGAAGGGGGTATTGGGTCTGTAAAAACAGAACAATATCAAGCGGAATTTGAAAAGAAACAATCTATTAATGATGTTGCAGATTATACTGACACAATACAAGTTCCAATTCAATTATTAAAAATCGGTATCAACGAAGAGTTATATGAAATGTATCCTGAGTTGAAAGATAAAAGAGTTGGGTTGGGTGTAACTAATATTGTTATTGAATATTTGGAATACACAAACAGATTTATTTTCACAGAAGAAAAGGAAGAAATTAAACAAAGAATGATTGCGCAAGACAAAGCATCAGACAAAGGTATTTCTTCAAATAAAATAGAAGTAAAAGGTAATGTAGTTCTTGCTAAATACTTTGTTTATATTGAGGTTTATGACTTCTCAGTGTCTGAGGATGAAGTTGTAAAAGTAAGTGGACAACAAACAACTACACAAACTACAAGACTAGGATTACAAATAAAATTCGTAGATGCAGAGACAGGTCAAGTAATCGTTGGTTCTGGACTTGGCGAAGCAAGTACGGTTAAAACATCATCATTATTAGGTGATATATCAGACGACGTAAAATTCAATCAATCAACCATAGGTATTACTACCAAGAAAGCATTGGAAACGGCATCGTCAAGAGTCGTTAGTAGACTTATTACTAAAGGCGTATTTAAAAATTGAAACTGAATGTTATTATACTATTGTTTTTTTGCGTGTTTGGGTTCTTTGGCCTGAACGCGCAAACTTACAATTATAGTTACACAGACCCATGTACGGGAAATCTAAAAACGATAATAGTACCAATCAACGGAAACGTCACCGTTGCATACTATGGAGAAATCGGTTCATTCAGTTATAACGACTTCACAAACGGAACATTTGATGCTTGGACAAGTAACATATTTACACAATATGGTACAAATAGTCCTTGCTCTGAAATTGTTGGACTTGGAACTGCGGTTAACGTAACTCAGAGTTCGGCTTTAAATGTTATCGGAATTCTAAATTCATTATCAAGTATATCTGATTTAGCAAGTGGGTCCACCAATATATTAGGTGGGTCTGTTTCTTCTATTAGTAGTGGTGGTAATGGCAATTCAGGTAATAATAAAAAAGGGAATAACTCCCAAAATGGAAGTGGGAACAATACTACAAATAATAGTAGTAACACAACGACAAATACTAATAATACCACGACCAATAACAATCAAAATCAAACGAATGGAACAAGTAACACTAATGAAGGAAGTCCAACCACTTCTGGAACAAATGAAACTGGTACAAACGGAGGAAATGGAACCTCTAATCAAAATGTTGGAACTCAAAATCCAGCACAAGCAGGAGGAACTACAACTCAAAGTGGAGCAAATGAGAACGGAAATACACCGACTAACACGACTGTAAATGGTAGTGGTAACGGTAGTGGTTCTAATACTAATGGAACCAATGGTGAGACATCAGGTTCGCAAAATCAAACATCAGAGACCCCAACAAACGGAGGAACCACAGAAACTAATGGAAACGGGGAAACATCTGAAACACAAATAAACAATCAAACAACAACCGAAAATGGAAGCAATGGTAATAATGGTGGTAGCGGGGCTACTGGGCAGTCTGGTAACAATGGGGGTAATGGGAATGGTTCAGGAAATAATGAAACACAAGAAGAATCAACTACAACAGAAGGAACAGAAGGAGAAGGAAAAACGAATATAACTGCAGGTGCATCAACAACCGTTAAGTCGACACCAACAAGTAAAGAAGGTGGAAAACCAACGGTAGTTGCAAGTGCTGACTTTGTTGGATTTAATTTTAGAAATTCAGATGTTAAAGTTGGTGCTAAGGCAACAGGAGGATACACAGCAATGCGTTGGGATGGTAAAAGAAGTTATGGGGTATTAGGTGATTATACATCGGCACTTAAAGGACCTAATGTTACATCATTTTATGCGTGGGTAAAACCAAAATCAATTATACTCACATCAGCAACTTTAACTATTGGTTTTGAAGGTAATAGGTCTTTATATGGAACAATAGCTGCCGGACAAATGTTTACATTTCAAAAACCAAAAAGTTTAAAACTTTTATATATGGGAACCGTTTCTTACGGTAATGTTTATAGAGAGTCTTTTTTAGGGACGGCTTTAATTGCAGGTGCTATGTATGATATGAAAGTAGGTAAAAGATTTGACATTAAATTAATGAACTTACTTGTTTATGCTCCATATGTAAGTTATTATAATGATGTCGTTTTAAAATCACCTTACGTAATGTTACCAAGTATTGGTACAAATGTGAGAATAACTAAAAAGTTTAAATTTAACATAAATGCAGGTGGTGCTTGGGACTTAAAAACAAGTGCTTTAAATTATACAGTAACATGTGGAACAAGAATGATTGTAGGTCAATAGTATTTCTAGTACTATTATTTATGTCTTTCTTTGGAAGGGCACAAACCTTTACGTATTCAGGGTATATCTATAATGCTGATGGAACGGGTGCTGTAAATGTACCGGTTAAGTTGTATAAAAGAACTACACCTACGTTAGCGGGGTTCACATCTCAAACAAATTACAACGGACATTCATATTATCGTTCAACGGGGTCAATGACTTGGACAAGTGCAAAAACCGCTTGTGAAAATATGGGGGGACACTTAGCGACAGTATCTAACGTGGCTGAAAATAACTTTCTATTTAACACTTGGCCATCAGGTTGGATTGGGTATTATCAAGATAGAGTTGTTGGATATACTTACTCTGAACCATTGGGTGGGTATAGATGGACAGAAACACAAGTCACAAGTGGTTTAGATGCTGACTATGATGTCTCATCTTACACATCAGGGCCAACTTTAGTTGACATTAAATCATCAATAAATGCGACATTATACAATTCTCCCACCTATTCAAGTACGGGAGGTAAATATTTAACATTCAATGGTTCTAATCAATATGCGATAACTAATAATTTGGCATCACAATTTTCATCAACCGCAATATCGGTAGTTGCTTGGGTTTACCCAACAGGAAATGGTGTGATTGCATCTGAATTAAACATCCCAAGCACATCGTCGGGTTGGCATGAATCAATTATGGAAATTACGGGGTCAAATACTTTAAGAGTTGGATTTTGGAATGGTATGGGTATTACACAATTAAACACACCCATTACACTTAATACATGGAATATGGTTTGTATCACTTATGATGGAACCACAATGAGAGGTTATTTAAATAATGTAAGTTTTGGAAGTGTAAACTTTTCTCGACAAGCGGCATTTATACATGGAGGAAATGGACAACAACATTTTGCATTTGGATTAAATGATGCAACCAATATGGGTTCAGGAGCATTCGGTGCGTTTAGATTAGGAATTATCCAATTCTTTGACCGAGCAATTACCGTAGATGAAATTGATAGAACATTTAATTTATATGCTTATAGATATAGAACAAATCAATATGCAAATTGGAACCCAGGTGAACCAAATAACTCAGGTAATGAGGATTATACACAGTTTGTTGGTGGAGGTAAGTGGAACGATTTGGCAAATTCATCGTTACCTTATGTTATAGAATTTGACTACATTAATGACTTCACTCCTTGGGTATTACACCAAACGGTTTATACTAATTCATATGGTTATTATAGTTTTTCACAACCAACAAACCCCGCCACGGAATGGTATATACAATATGACGCGCCTACACCAATAACCACATTACAAATAACAGATATGGTTGAAGTTTCTAAATTAATATTAGGAATAACCACAATTAAAAGTATTCACTACCATAGGTATGATGTTAATTATGATGGTAGAATAAATATTGCTGATGAAAACTACATTAATCTTAGAAGGTATGGTTTTTTTGGTGGGTGGATTAATATGGGTCCTGCTAAATTATTTACACCTGTACAATATACAACATTAACAACAAATACATCAGACATGAGAATAGCGATTCCTGGTGTATCATCTATAACAATAAACTCACCTGTAAGTGGTGGAACACAAAACTACTACTTAATTGCTCCTGGTTATAAAACAACAGTATCTTATTAAAATGAAAAATTTATTACTAACATTATTATTAACATTACCATTATTTGTTTTCGCTCAGAAAACATTAAGAGATTCAATCTACATCAAAACAAATATGTTTGAGATTGTATATTCTGAAAAATTACAACAACCAAAGTTTATTCGTTACACAGTACTTTGCCCTAATGGTGAAGCATCAAGAAAAGGTATGGATTTTTATACTTGTGATTCTATTTTAACATCCGATGATAAAGACTATGAGAATAATCCTTATGATAAAGGTCACTTGGCGCCGGCAGCTGATTTTAATTGTGATAGGGATATGTTGTTCAAAACTTTCACCTATTTAAATTGTTCTTTACAACAAGAAAACTTAAATAGAACAACTTGGAGATTATTGGAAGTTAGAGAAAGAGAATTGGCAAAGACTAATAAAACCGTGGTCGTTGAGATACGTTGTATATATACACCAAAATCAGTAGTGTTACCAACAGGAGCAACAGTTCCTGATGCGTATATTAAAACTATTAAGTATGGTAAGACTACTGAGAAGTATTATTTCAAAAATGAAAAACCAATATCAACTGACTACACAAAATATAAAATAAAATGAAAAAAATATTCTTAACATTACTAATACCATTTAGTTTATTTGGTCAAGCTCCACCACCTGAACCACCACCACCCGCAGCAGACCCACCACCAACTGAAGATTTTGGTAACACCCAAAATAATATTAATGGGGCACAAGGTAGGTCTTTTGGGGGAGGTTCAATAGTTAAACCAAATCCAATTTTAACATCTGCCGATTTTGCCTTAATTCAAAACCCAACTTATGAAACTAAATGGAGATACGGAACGGGTATTGGGTATAGTCGAGTTAATATGGGTAAAGGTTTTGGTATAAATGTAATGTTAACTTTTGATTTAACCCAACAAACATATTCATTATATTATAGAAGAAATGATTGGTATTTTCATTTAAACACAGGAAAAATGGGATTTACTTTAAATAATGGTTTAAGTGTGACTAAAATATGGGAACTTGGAAAAATGTATGATTTAACATTGGGAGTTCAAGTAGGTAATTCGGTAGTTATAAATGGTGATAAAGATTCCGCAAACGCGTATTTTGTTAATGTTCCATATCTAGTTTTAATTGGTCAGAAAGAAATAAAAATATCAAAAAAGTTTGAATGGAGACCTGAAGCTTTCATTACCCTATGTTCACCATATTATGATATAGGTAAAAGATATTTTTCAACATCAAATACATTTAATGCTGTTGTGGGTAATAACATATCATTTAATTTAACAAAAAGATTTAGATTAAATGTTGATTGGCGAATGAATATGAATACAACCCCAAAATGGGGATTAATGAATAACGTTCTTATTGGAACAAACTTAAAATTTTAAAATATGAAAAATTTAATCTTACTACTTGGTATGTTACTACTTGGTAACCTCGCGACGGCTCAACAGTGTGTTTATGTTGATTCAGTTTATTCAACAGCAAAATTAAGAGAATTAGGTAATAGAGACATCAGATTTGGTATTAGACAAATTGTAGAAGAAGAATTATCTGAAAAATATTGTTTATCTGATGAAGGTGATGATATAGATGTTGAAGTATATTATTTTGGATTACCAAAAACAACAATCAGAATTGTTGGAGTTGAAAAAACTAATACCGTCACACAGGTAGGAGTTAAATTATATTATAAGGGTAATTGTTATCAAGGGATAGGTGAATCTGATACTGAAATTAGAGCAATTATGATTGAAGTTCAAGAAGGAGCAATCCCATTTGAAAAAATGACTGTATCATCAGCATTAAAAAAGGCTATACACGACGCCGCAACTAAATTACCATGAAAATTTGGACACTTTTATTATATGTGTTCATTTTCACCCCATTATTTGGGCAGATAAAAATAACAGATGTTGGTGATGGGTGGAAAGGTAAAGTAGAACAGGCTTTAGATACAATACAAAAATATGATATAGAAAAATACTACCTTATTATGGAAACATGTAAGGTAGTTGCTTTTTGGAATGGTGGGTTTGCAACCACAGAGTCAGACAGTATAATCACCATACCAACAAAAGAAATGAACAACGGTAACATATATAATATTGCCGCAATCCTTGTTCATGAATCATTACACTTATATTTTTTAACAACCGGATTTAACTTACGACCAAATGTAGAAGAGGTAATCGCTTATCAACACGAGTTAGAGTTCTTAAAAAAAGTTCCATGTGTAGATGAATGGCTAATTGAAAATGCCAAAAATAAAATCAAGTTTTATTCAAAACCATAGTTGATTTAGTAATTCATATTTTTTATTTTTAAGGTATGATTATTCACATCACTCCCGACGAATTTGAACCAGAGTTTCAAAAAGCATGGAAACAAAATTTAATCAAAAACCCAATGATTGATTATGCGACAAACGCAATACACGGATGGTTTGAAGATAAAGATGTAATCATATTCAGATTCAAAGGTTATGGATTTATTAATGATAATAGATTTAGTACTCGTGAATTATCTGTCGGAGCAGCAGGAATAACACTTTTAATTGAAAGAACAAATGAGAATGAAAAAAACTAAATTAGACCCAAATAAAATAATTAAAGTTCCACCACGTATGGAAAAAATGGGTCCTGAAGGAAAAATTTTAATTGCAATGATATTAGGTTTTTTGTTAGGTATGATTTTAATTTCATGTGACGAAAAACCAAGAACAAAACAAATTCCTCAAAAACCTGAAGTATTATCTAAAGAAAGTGAGAACTATTACCAAAGAGTGGTTGAGTATAACTATGAAGGGTGTGAATACATTAAAGTAGGTTACGGTAAAAGTGTTTGGGGTTCGCATAAAGGTAATTGTAAAAATCCAATCCATAAAAAATGACAGACCAAGAAATATTAAAATTCGGAGAGATTCAATATCTAAAAGGTCGTTTGGATGAATTATATAAAGCACTTCCAACCGTAACCAATATGGAAAGAAGACGTAAGTTAGACCAACGAATTGAAAAATATATCAACAAACTTAAAAAGGTTGATGAGGTTGCTTATCTTCTTTATGATGTTGAATTAAGAGCAACTCATAGAGTTAAATCTAAAGGAAAATTAGAAACGGAAAGTTTATTTAATGAAATACTTCGTAGCGAAATGATTACAGATGAAAATATAATCAAAAAAATAAAAGATAAGCTTGAAACTTTGTAATGAAAACCAAAATCCATGTGAACCAACATCACATTAGGTCAAACAAAACAAAGAAAACCGATTTACCTGTTATTACAATAAAACAAGGTAAAAAAAACACCTATTGTAATGAAGTTGAAATACTTGGACCGAGTAAGATTGTATATTGTGGAAGTGGAGATGAGAAACCATTACTAAGTTGTGGGGCAAGAGTTGTTATAGAAACTGAAAGTGAAATTAAAATAATAAGTTGATGAGTGATAAAAAACCTGATAATGTTGCAGATAACCCTGGTTTATTACCATACGGAAGTAACATAGGCGCACCATCAATTCAATCTATTAACATAGAACATTGGAAAGAACCACGTATTGATAAATTGAATAAACAATTCAAAGACAAATACGAAAAAATAAAACAAGAATACCAAAACTTAATTGAAGAATACACATGGAATGATATTGTGTATAAATCCAAATTTAGTTTTGAACCTGTGGTTGGAAATGTTTATCATTTATATGAAGATAGTGTTGGTAAAACATTTCTATCAATAATAAATCCAAGTGAGTGGAACAAAACTTATTTGGGAACATTCAAATATGATTACGAAAACAAATGGACAAAATTGGAATGGAACAATTAAACACACACCCGATTAAGAAATCAGACTTAGGATTTCACGGTAACTTGTTCGGTGGAAAATTATTAAGTTGGATTGATGCATCCGCTGCAGGTTATTCAATGCAACTATGCGACACACCAAGAATGGTAACAGTATCAATAGACCAGTGTAACTTTGAAAAACCAGCAAAAGAAAGTCAGTTACTAAAAATATATGGACGACCTACAAGGGTTGGAACAACGTCTATGACTTTATATATGGAAGCAAGGGCACATAATGTTTACACAGGAAAACAAGACTTGGTTTTAAAAACACATATCACGTTTGTACAGATTGATGAAGGAGGAAATCCTATACCACTTGGAGAAAAGGCTAAAAACAGAATAAATGAGCTAATTGGTAATAATAATGAATCCGCAAAATGATTTTGATTTTGTAATAAGAGTTCTTAATTCATGTGAAAATGAAGAACACTTAGAAGTTGTTAATAATATGTTTAATAACTTTAAAAAAAAATGGGAAAGTAAGGTATATGATTTGGATTATATTGTATTTTTATATACCTTTGATTGGGAATATAAAAAAAAGAAAAGAACTTTATGAAACTAACTATCATATCAGATACTCATAACAAACATAAACACATTACAGGTGATTTACTTGGTGGTGATTTGTTATTACATGCTGGTGACTTGAGTTCTATGGGTCATGAACACGAGATTCGTGAGTTTGCAAAGTGGTATAATGGATTGGACAATTACACAAGTAAAGTTTTTATTGCTGGTAATCACGATTGGGGATTTCAAAACAATGTTGATAAAGTAAAAGAGATTGTCGGTCTATACCCTGACATTACCTATCTTCAAGATGACTTTATGGGTATTATTCAAGGAGGAGAACCTGAAGTTAAAATTTGGGGTAGTCCTTGGCAACCTGAGTTTTATAATTGGGCATTTAACTTACCACGAAATGGTGATGAGTTGAAAGCGATGTGGGATAAGATACCTGAAGATATTGACATCTTAATTACTCACGGACCTGCTTGGGGCATATTGGATGATGTTGAAGGAAACCGAAACTTTCATTTGGGGTGTGAATTACTTGCAGAGAGAATCAAACAAATAAAACCAAAGATTCATATCTGTGGACATATTCACACAGGTTACGGACACCACTATGATGGACACACTCACTACTTCAACGCAGCTGTGTTAAACGAACGATACCTTTATTCTCACTTACCGTGGAATATTGATTGGAATCCAATCACTAATGAAGTTATATTTCTTCAGAATTAGAAAACCGTTCGTCTTCGGACGGTTTTTCTTTTGGTGGTAATGGTGGGTTTAATAAGAACTTCTCATTAATCCAATTTCTTAATTCATTTTCTACAAAAAATTCAGGAACTTCTTGGTCGTCTGGCATTGAACTGGCAAGGTCTGCAATGTGTCTTGCAAATTTAACTTTGTACTTATCATCTAACATTGTCATTAAACCATCTGAAATAAAGAATATTTCATATAATGGGTCATTTAAATGTAATTCACCTTCAGTTAAATCAAATGCCTTTAATACTGCTTTACCCCACCATGTTTTGTAAGTTTCTGTTTCAGTAAGTGCTGGTTTTAATATTTTATTAATTGCCCTAACTGTTGATGTAATGAAACCTGCAACTGCTAATTGAGGTAAGAACCAAGGTAGTAATCTTAAAGTTGCTTTAAAACCACCTTCACCGATATGTTTGTATAATCTTTTATTTGTTGCTGAATCAACAATTGCTTTTAACTGACCAAATGTTATTTTACCTTGTGCATCACAAAACTTTTCTGAGTCACATATATTTTTAACCGCAGTTTTAGAAGGAACAACATCTTCATTTAGTTTATTTGTCATTTTTTTCAAAACAGACTTTAAACCAAAAATAATAGAGGCTAAACCAATACCTGTAAACAAAGTTGTTACATTACTCATAGATACTTTATATTCGGATATGAATTCATTCATAACTTTCATTGCTGGGTTCAATAAAAATGAAAATCCTATAATTTCAGCTATTGAATAACTTACATTCAAAAACTTTTTAATAAGACTACGTAACAGACTAAACAATTTATCTAAAAATAAAATTACACTGTCTAATATATCTAATTGACCATTTTCCTCTACCTTATCTAATAGTTTCTCAGAGTTAGAATCTTTGATTAAAATTGCAACTGCAGTTATAATTAAAAACGCAACCTCAGTTTTATCTATACTAATACCATCACCCTTTAATAACCTATCAACAATGGGTAATATAGCACCCATACCTGTACCAAACGTAAATAACACACCAGCATTAATATTCAAGTCCTTAAAGATGTCTTTAATTACATTTTCAACTAATAATGTGTTATATTGTTCTTCTGTTAATATTATTTTCATGTTATCCTATGTGTGCTCCTTTTACCTCTTTTATTGTTACGTCAGGAAATAACGTATTAAAATAATCGGCCAATGCGTAAATAAAATGTCTTGTATAAATATGCCAAGGAACCAACTTTTCAATACCCTCAGCCCAATTGTAATCATAATATAATGAACGACTACCCTTTCTATAATTAACTAAAATATTACCATCTGAATCACCTAATAATATTCTATCTTCAGTTTCACCTGATGCGGTAATTTCCATTTTAATCGCAGTAACAAACATATTTTTGTATTTTGGATATTCATCCTCATAATCGGCATCAAACCTATCTCTACGTAATGTTTCTTCAATATAAGACAATTGTTCTTCTGTGATTAATATTTTCATATATTGATAAATATTGTGAAATTGTTTATTATCTTTGTGTTATGGAAAAAGTATTATATATAGTTAGAGGTGTTCCTGGTTCGGGTAAAACTACACTAGCAAAACAATTAACAGCGAACGTATTTGAGGCTGACCATTATTTTTATGATAATAATGGTAATTATAATTTCATTCCTTCCGAGATAAAGGAAGCACATAAAGAATGTCATCAGTTTGTTGGACATGCAATGGAATCTGGAATCAAAAAAATTGCAGTATCTAACACATTCACTCAAGAGTGGGAAATGGAAACATATTTCGAGTTGGCAAAAAAACACGGGTTTGAAGTTTTTACTATTATAGTTGAAAATAGACATGGTGGAATTAACCAACACGGAGTTCCTGAAGATAAGATAGAACAAATGAAAAACCGTTTCGAAATAAAATTATGATGAAATTTGAAAAATTATTAACTACAGGTAGAGTTTGGATTACATCCGATACTCACTTTCATCACACAAATATTTGTCGTGGTATAACAAATTGGAGAACACAAGATGGTAAAATCCCCGTTAATTCAACAAGAGATTTTTTGAGTCTTGACCAAATGAATGATGCGATTGTAAATAACATCAACGAAAAAGTTGGACCCGACGATACTTTAATACACTTGGGTGATGTTGCTTTTGGTGGGTTTGATAAGATTGGAACATTTCTTGAAAGATTGACTTGTCATAACATCCATTTAATTCTTGGAAACCACGACCAACATATTGAAAAAAATCGTGATTATGTGAGAGGTAGGTTTTTAAGTGTTAATCATTATTTAGAAGTTCAAATAGACGGAGCTAATTTTGTGTTATGTCATTATCCACTCGCTAGTTGGCATGGGCTTAACAAAGGTGTAATTCATCTTCACGGACACGTTCACTTATCAGCCAAAAATAAATGGGGTAATGGTAAAAAAATGGATGTAGGTATGGATGGAAATAATATGTATCCATATAGTATTACTGAAATTGTGCACATGATGGATAAACGAGATGTTGGTTCTGATATTACAAATGACCATCATTTAGATGATTTAGTTGGTGTTGTGGGTTAAACCACGACACCAATATATTTATTAGTATGAAAAAAATTATCAGACTCACAGAATCGGATTTAACTAAAATCGTTAAAAAAGTAATATTAGAAACTAGTCTAAGTCGAGTACATAGACACATAATGCAACACGATTGTGCGGTAATTACCGGATTTAGGAACAAAATGGAAAATTGTGCTTTTGATGTTAAAAAGAAAGACGAACTTTTGAAAAGATTTGAAAAAAAAGATAGAAATTTTGTATTAAAGAAGGCTTTACTGAACAATGGGTATGGTGTAACAGATGTTATGGGTTCATATGTTGAAAACTATATGACTGATAATGCAATTGAAGTTAAGGAAGAGTCTTTGTTTGTTGTTAACACAATTAATGACCCAAAATTTATTGATTTTATTATTACTTTAGGTAAAGTATATTGTCAAGATTCTGTTTTAATAATTAAAAAAGGTGGTAAAAATAACTTTATGGTTGGAACAAACCATGCAGAATTTCCAGGGTTAGATAAAATTGTAAAACTTGAAGACTTCAAACCCGGTTATGAAGGTGAATTTATGACAAGAGTTAATGATAGACCTTTTACCTTGTAGTGGTATTTATTAGTATGAAAATTATTATATCCGAATCCCAATTAAATTACATTAATGAAGCTTTAGGTGTTCCTGATTATATTTTGGATGCTGCTGAAATGTTATACGATGTTGTTGAAAGAGACATTAAATCAATAAACAAAATTGAAAATGAATACAATTTTGATGGTAAAATTGATTTTGTGTTAGGTAATAAGAAAAAAATTAAAATTGATTCTTATGAACTTAAAGTTAATATTGAAGAAATAGAAGATGAAGAAGGGGTTTTAGATATTATTTCAATGGGAATGGGTGGAAGTTTCGGGTTTAATAGAAATGTCTATATGAAAGAAAATGAACCATCATCAACATTAGAATTAACAATAACATTTGCGGTTGGTGAAACTTGGGAACCTGAAGGTCTTATTAAAAAAATGGAAGAAGAAAAAGATGAACAAGTAGCATCTTTGGCACACGAGATAAAACATAAATATGATAAGCAATCTAAAAAATTTGGTCTTATTGGAGCTGACGCTGAATATCAAGCAACACAAAGAAGAGGGACTTTTGGAATACCTGTAATTGATAGAGTTTTCTTTAGATATTTGTATTATATTTCAGGAATTGAAAATTTGGTAAGACCAACTGAAGTCGCATCTTTGATGAGAAGTAAAGGAATTACAAAATCGAATTTTATGGAGTTTTTAAAAAACAATAGAGTATTTACCGAGTTGGTTGAGATTAAGAATTTTACATTTAACGACTTTATTTCAAAATTAAAAGAGCAGGGAGTAAGAATGGATGCTCTTATTGACCACGTTGGGGAGGACCCATCTAATATGAGTATTGATGAAAAAATTAATAGAGTTTTAGAAGTCACATATATAGATTTGGTAAACAATAAAATGGAAATGTTTGTGAGAATGACTGAACATGCCATGGATGACTTTTTAAAATTTGGAGCACAATTAGGCATATTACCTCCAAACGCTGAAGAACGTTTAGAAGAACTTCAAAAAACAAATATGATAAGACAAAAGTTTATGAACTACGTAATGAAATACGAAAAGAACCCAACCAAATTCTTTGAAGATGAATTTGAAAAGTTTAATTATGTCTCAAACAAAATGTTAAAGAAAATAGGTAAATTATATGACATGGCGAAAGATGATGTACCGGTAAGTGAATCAATTATAAATTGGGAACTTCATCAAAAAGTAAGAGAACAAAAATACGGTAAAAGAAATATCCAAACAAAATATAATTTTCTTAAATTAGGATAATCAAAAATTATTTCATATCTTTGTCTTACTAAAACTATAGTGAGATGAAAGTATTATTCTTAGATAACGACGGAGTTATATGTCTATCCAATAATTGGGGTGGACGAACAAAAAAATGGGCAAAATACCGTAGTGAAAATCCCGACAGTAGTAGGGAAAAGAAAGACGCCCCTGTTTCTGTAAGATTTGATGATTTTGATAAAAAGGCAATTAAAATTCTTAATGAGATTATTGAACAAACAGGTTGTGAGATTGTAGTAAGCTCTGATTGGAAATTACATGCAAATCTTGAGGAACTTGGTGATTACTACGAAAGTCAGGGAATTATTAAACGACCAATTGCAACAACACCAAACATTCAAAATTGCACAGTTCACGGTAATCTATTCATATGGTCTCCGAGATGGGATTTAGAACAAACAAGAACCATCGAAATTAGACAATACCTTCATGATAATCCAGAAGTAACTCATTGGGTTTCTGTTGATGATTTGAATATGGGTAAGATTGGTGAGCCTTGGAAAGATGAATGGGCTATTAATAATTTTGTTCTAACACCACGTTCGAGTGAAGGTATCAAACAATCAGGAGTAAAAGAAAAAATATTAAACTTTTTAAATAATGAATAAAAAAAACAAAGAAGAAGATTTATGGTGTGAGTATAGTGACTTACCTTCACCTAAGGCATATATTAATTGTGCCGATTACGATAGTATGGGTAATCACGGAAGATTTCCAAAAACAATAAAAAAAGAAACAAGTCAAAATAGATTTCAAAATTTATTTAAGAAATTATTTAAAAATGAAAAACATAAATCAACTATTTCAAAATAATAAAAATTTATTATATGAGCCTGAAGTTCAGGAGTTGGTTGAATATTGCCGTGAGTTAGAGGGTAAAATACTTGAAAGAAAAATTGAAGATGAATACAGTAAAGAACAATTCTATGCTCAAGTATTCAAAGATATTTACCAAAGTTGTAACGACACACTAAAAGATGATGAAATTGCTGAAAGGTTTAAAGAAACACCAAGAGTTGATTTCAAAGAAACAATATCTAACCTGAAAAATTATATGTTGGAAATGTGTAGATTATATAAATTAAATTTGTAGAGTTAAAAATAAATTAATATATTTGTATCTATGTGGACAACTAAAGAAACCAAAAGAGAGTATCGTGGAGTAACAATTTGGAAGTTTGAAGGGTCGAAAGTTAAAGACTCTTTCAGAAATAGAGACCCACGCACATTTCAAAAGGACGATAGTAGATTTACCAAATGGCATTCTTATCAGGTTGAGATATTTGGTATCAAATATGAATCAGAATTGTTAAGAGATGTAAAAGAATTTATTGATTTACAAATGAATAAAATTGAATGAATAAATATTGTAAGGAGTGTCCCCATCTTATCCGCAATCGTCATAACGATATGATTGTTGATTTTGGTAAGAGAACAGGAAAAAAACACAATTGTCACATGACTGAAGGTGTGAAGGATTTATGGAATGTTAAGAATGAAAAATTAGAATGTTATGGGTCAAAGAGAGATAATTTACGGAGTGTGTGATAAGACAGGAACTTGTGATTCCTATTTTGGGTTTTTTAAAACCAAGTCAGACGCAGAACACGAAGTTGAGATTCAAGCAAAACGACTCAAAGAAGACTTGGGTATGATGGATATTGAAATCAAATCAGACCGAGCCTTGGTTAATAATAAGTTAGTAATCGTTATTCACCAGTATGTTTTGAGGTGATGAGAAAATACATCATTGTTTTTTTAAGTGCGGCGGTTCTCGAGATTGGTAGCACTTTTTATATTAGTGTGGTATCAGATAAGAACTATCTTGGAATGTTGTTTTTTGCCTTCATTGGACCATTCTTGGGTCTTCCATTTGTAGGATTTATGGTGGAGTCAAAAACATGGAAAGAAAGATTAAAATTAGCCCTATGTTCAGGTCTTGGATATTTGATTGGGTCAATGATTACAATTATATTTTTTGAAATATTGAAATGAAAACAGTAGAAACTAAATTTGGAACTTATATTGAGATGGAAACAAAAAGTAATTCAGAATTAACTGGTGACAAAATCAGGGTATTCGTAGAGAGATTAAAAAAGATTGGTATTGAAGTTAAACTTGTGGGTAACTATCCTTGGGTTTATATTGATGAAATCTGTGGTATCAGAGTAAAAGAAAAGTTTGAAGGAAATCATGGGTTTACTCTAATATTCTTACCTGCAAGAACTGACTCACCACCATCTGATTTCACAGATATCACAGAGATATTCAAGTTGATAAGAAAGTATGTTAGAGAAGCAAATCTCGTTGAGTTAATGAGAATGGACGAAAAAGACGGAATGTATGACGTTGAATGAGTTAAGGGTGGGTAGTATTGTAACCCACCCAATTTTTGGTAATCCTGCAAAAGTTAGAGCAATTGCATTTAACGGACTATACATTGGAACTGAAGATGGTCTACCTCTTCACATCAATGACTTTAAGCCTGTTGAGATAACTAATAAGGTTTTGGATTTATTGAATTTCATTAAAATAGTGGGAACAGCACCTGGTATTGGTGAGTTTGATTGGTGGGAAACTGAGGATATGTCTCTTACACATATACATAAAGGTTTGTATGGTGTTGAAGGATTAAGTGGTATTAAACCAATGAGATATGTTCACGAACTGCAAAATGCGTATTTTGTCGTAACAGGAAATGAATTAAATACTAAAGAATTATTATATTTGTAAAAAATGGAAAAGAAAAAAATATATTTAGATGACGTTCGTACACCAGTTGACAAAGATTGGGTTGTTGTTCGTTCTTATGATGAGTTCGTTCAAAAGATTAATGAGGTTGGTATGGAGAATATTGAACTCATATCTTTGGACCATGACTTGGGTGATAGTGCAATGAAAGAGTGGTTACATGGTGTTGTAAGAAACTATGAAATCAACTACGATAATATTACCGAAAAGACTGGTATGGATTGTACTAAATGGTTAGTAAATCAGTGGATGGATGGTAAACCTATTGTTGATGTGGTGGTTCACTCGGCAAATGCTATCGGGTCTGCAAACATGATGGGTTACATCAACAACTACCGACACATCAATCGTTTACCACAGAATTGTAATAGAGTATTTTGGGAACACACAGTATAAAAAATAAGTCATGGAATTAGAAAAATTTGAACAAGCAAAAAAAGTAAAAGAAGACCTTGATAGGTTGGAAAGACAGAAGTATAAATTGGAATCCGCTCTTAAAAGTTGTAGGTTGAGTGTGACGGTTGAATTTACACATTCAGGACCATTCCCAAGAAAAGGTGAGGTTAGTTTTTTTGACAGAGAGATTATTAAAGAAATGATTTCTAAAGAACTTGATAGAGTGAATCAAGAAATTGATTTGGTAAAAGAAGAATTTGAAAAAGTATAAAAAATGGAAAATTTAAATAGTGTATGTTATGTTGGTCGTATTGGTGAAATCCGACCAATAGAAGGGGCAGATAACATAGAATTAGCTATCGTTAATGGGTGGCATGCCATCACAAAGAAAGGTCAATATAATGTTGAAGACCAAGTAATAGTTGCAACTACCGACGCTGTAATCCCTTTATCTATCTCCGATGAGATGGGAGTGACTGGTTATCTACGTAAAGGTCAACGTGTTCGGACTGTTAAGCTTCGTGGAGTTTATTCTGAGTGTTTAATATTGTCTTTGGATTTACTTTTATTTAGTGATGAAGTAAAAGACGGTGATGACATGATGGAAAGTTTAGGAATATTCAAATACGAACCACCAGTTAAGATGGTTGAAATGAGTGTTGGTGGACGTAAGTTCAAATACCACCAAAACCCAAACTTCCATGTTTACTACAAGTTTCCTAACTTGAAAAATGTCCCTGAGTTATTTACCGAAGAAGATGAGGTAGTAATCACTCGTAAACTTCACGGAACAAATGCTCGTTACGGAATTGTTAAAAAGAAAAAATTATCTGTATGGGACCGTGTTAGAAAGTTCTTTGGAAACAATTGGGTTTACTTTGAATATGTGTATGGTTCTCATAATGTTGAAAAAGGTTCCGACTCCCAAGGGTTTTATGGAACTGACGTTTGGAGAACAGTTGCTGAAGAATATAAGATTAAAGAAAAGTTATGGGATTATGTGAAAGCTTACTTCACACCTGAAAGATTTGATAGTGGTGTAATCATCTACGGTGAAATCTATGGGCACGGCATTCAAAAAAACTATGAGTATGGATTAAATGATATTAAGTTCGCAGGATTTGACGTTGAAATTAATGGTGAATACAAAGAGTTCAGTGTTGAAAGAGGAATATTCAAAACTTTGGACTTACCAACTGTTGAGGTGTTATACAAAGGTTACTGGTCAAAAGAAGAACAAGATAAACATGTGTTTGGAAACTTTATTGAAGGAACCAAAGTCCCACATGAAGGTATTGTTGTGAAATCTTTAACTGGTGTGCGTAACAAAGTGGCAAAAGTTATCAACCCTGATTATTTAATTTACGGAGAAAAAAATAATGTTGGTGACTCTCATTGATAGAGTCACCTTTTTTTATTATCATTTAAAAAAAACAATAAAATATGCCTTACTTAAGACTACATGTAGATTTAGATGAAATCTACGACGACATGGATAGAAGTGACAAAAGACAAATGGCTGAATGGTTGTATGATGACGGAATTTTAGGGTCACACCCTAATACTGAAATCAGAAGACTTGTTAGAGGTAAAGAAGAGTCACCAGGAGAAGCAGAACTTAGAGACAACCTTCTAAAACTTTGGAATGGACATTACCAACTATCCAACGAAGATGAGGAGATAATTAAAAAAATAGCAAATAAGTTATGAAAATGGAAACAGATAAACCCGCAGGAATTGTTTTTACTGAATTATTATTCAAAAATCTATTTTGGTATTTGGTGTTTGCTGTTATATATGCTGAAGTCGACCCTCATAAATGGTGGATGATTCAAAACATGTGGGGAAGAATAATCCTTATATTTTTAGAGTTGGGTATTTTAACATCAATATTTAATGACAAAGAAACAAAATGAAAAAAGAGTTACTAGTAAGATTTGCAAACGAAGGGTATCGTTATCAAAGTATAAGTATAGACCCCGAAAAAGTTGAAGATGTTTTACCATTCCCTAAAGAAGTGTTCTTTACTGTAGATGGTGTAAGAGTGGCTTGTGATAGAGAAGATTGGGATAGAATACAAAAAGAAACAGTAGAAAACAAAAATTAAGATGATGGATAAAGAATTACAAAAAATAATGGCAGACCTTGAAACTTTAGAACAAGAGGAAAAGTATGAAAAATTAGGACTTTCAAATGAGTACATTCAAAATACAAGTACAAGGCATGAAAGTTCTACCTCGTCAACTCCTACATGTTGGGGGACTTTACCTGATGAGGAGTTTACACCGGCATTTAAATCAGTTGAAAAAGTCCCTGCAGGAATTTATGAGATTGTTTGGAACAGGTCACTTTCCCAACACACAATAAAAAAACAACCTTTTAAAACAGATGAATTATATCAACTTCCTTCTTACGAAATTCAAGATATCCTCAAAGATATTCAAAATTTTTGGGACCGTAGAGACAAATATCGAGAGTATAACTTTGTTCATAAGCGTGGGATTTTAATGTATGGTGAACCTGGTTGTGGTAAATCAGGAATCATTCAGTTGATTGCAAAACAATTAATTGAAAATGATGGTATCATTTTAAATATTAAAGACAGTGAAGATGTAGAATATTTTATTGACTTTATTGCGACATTTAGAAAGATTGAAAAAACAAGACCTTTGGTTGTTTTGTTAGAGGACATCGACTCAATTGCAGGAGACTCAAACCACGCAACAAGCAAGTTGTTAAACATTCTTGATGGTGTAAAACAAATTGAAGATGTTGTGTATATTGCAACAACAAACTATCCTGAGAAACTACAAGAACGTATTACAAACCGACCATCTCGTTTTGACAGACGATATAAAGTAGAACTCCCAAATGATGAAATTAGAGAGGCATATATTCGTCATAAATTAAATGAAGAAGACCTTGAAGGTATTAATATTGAAGAATGGGTGAAAAGAACGGAAGGAATGTCACTTTCACACTTGAAAGAAGTTGTAATTTCAACTATAGTTATGGGTAGAGAATTCGAGGAAGTTATGGACAACTTGGAAGGATTGAAAAAAGCCCCAACAATTAAGGGTTCAGGTAAAGTAGGATTTAATAACAGATAAGATATGAAAAAAGGAATTTATTATTTGCCGTTGTTTTTATTAATATTATTCACAATGGTTGGAACATTTTATATAGGTGATTACTTGGGGTTTGGAATGTCAACATTATCTATATTGTTATTAGGTGAAATTTATTATTTAAGATTTATAAAATGATTATAGAACACGAAGGAAATATTTATGAAACAGTGATAAAAAAACCAATAAAGAGTGGTGATTATTACTATGACTTTATGATTAATAAAGTTAAACAATGTGAAACACTTATCACATTTGACCCATGGTCATTAAAAATGGAAAAAATTAAAAAAGAAGAAAATGAAACTATCGGATAAAATTTACTTGTTATTTGTTGCATCATCAATTACTGCTATGGCAACACTTTTTTCAAGTTGCAAGTCAACAAAAAATACTAATTGCGATGCGTATGGTGACGCATACTTTATAAGAACAGATTCAATGATTGTGGTTGTTGACCATTGTCATAATGACAAAGAACATTATTGTTATTATTCTTTAGATACAATCCGATTGACTAAGTAAAAAAGATTATTTATACTTTCAACACAATTAAAAAGTTATGACAATTAAACAAGCACTTAAATTAAAAAACAAACTAATCAAGACGATTGGTGAGAACACGAAGTTGATGCAAGAATACAACTCAATTGAAGTTGGTAATGAAAGACCTTATAGTTCAACAGAACTATTGGTTAAAATAACTGAAGACACAAAAGAGTTGGCAAAGTTGAAAACAAAAATCCACATTGCAAATACACCGATGTTGGAAAACATCTTTTTGATGTCAGAGTTGAAATCAATGGCACAATCACTTAAAAAAATGGATTGTACGGAAGGTAAGTCAAATAGAGACCGATACCGATTGGAAAGTGAGAGTATTAAAACCTCAGAGATTTCTTTGGTTAAACGAAATGAAACCATTAAAGAATTGGAAGGTCGTATTGAAGCAATCCAAGATGAATTGGATTTATTCAACGCGATAACTCAAATCTAATATGGTTTGTGGATAGGGTCAAAATGATATGTGTTCTACAACTTGGAGACAGACTTGTCTGATAAGTGATAGTGATAAAGTATAGTCCCATTTTCAATATTCAATTACTCAAAAGTCATTTGATTAAAATTTAACACTCTTGTCTACATAATTTTAATTCTTGAAACAAATCATATAAACCCCCTTTCTTTTGATTGGGGGTTTTTTATTATTTAATATATTTATATTGATATGGGACTTCAAAACATTCAAATATTTAAACTTGCAAAAACTTTAGCAAACTACCTTGAATCTGAAAAGGAATATTTCTCTTTAAAGAAAATTCAAAATATTATTAATAAAGACAATATTCTTAGTGTTTTAATGGAAAGAGCTTATTTAAAGTCAGATAAAGTCAAAGTTATATATACCACATGGTTTTTACTAAATAGACCAAATATTAAACCTGAACAAATAATACAAATTATATCTAATCTTTATGTTGTAACAATAGACTGGTATGATGATACTGGAACCATTAAAACGGAATGTGGTAATTGTGGTGGTGATGGGTATGAGGATTGTAATGAGTGTGATGGTAATGGAAGAGTGGATTGTAGGACTTGTGATGGTGATGGTAATATAGAATGTAACGAATGTTATGGTAGCGGGACAGAGGAATGTAGACATTGTGATGGTAAAGGTAGTGAGACCGAAGAAGATGATGAAGGTGATGAGGTAGAAGTTGAATGTTCGGTTTGTGACGGTAGTGGAGAAGAACAATGTAGAGGTTGTAATGGTAATGGTGAATATGAATGTCCTGATTGTGAAGGAAGTGGGAATAGTACATGTGAAGAATGTAACGGAGGAGGACAACAATATTGCGAATGGTGCGGCGGAAGTGGAGAACAAGATAGTGATGAACAATATTATTCCATAACAAGACAGAAAATGATTGTTGTAAGTTCAAGAGCATCTAAATATGAGGACGAAAAAATAGAAATTGATAAATTTAATGAAATAGAAGAAGAAGATAAGGCATTTCAATTAAATTTAGTTTACTCATCATCATACTTTGATGATGATATAGATGAAGATGAAAGAAGAGAAAGTGCGGGAATGGAAGATAATTTTGTTGAAATTGTAGATTTTAAAAAATTAGAAGAGGCGAGGCTGTAATTTTTACAAACAATAATATATTTATAAAATAAAAAAATCATGAAAAAAACTATAAGATTAACAGAAAGTGAACTTATCAATTTGGTAAGAAGAATTATCAAAGAAGATGAAGACCAATGGGTTGCTGATTCACAAGAAATGGAAGGAGACACAGATTTTTCTAAAATGGATTTAGAAACCGCTAAAGAAGAATTAAGACATACAATTTCACCATCCGAAATGAGATTTCTTAGAGATTTGATGAAATATGAAGGTCAAGATGAATTAAAAGACATGTTGATGGATGTATTATCACAAATGGAAGATGATGAAGTTACCGTTGATGCTGATTATGAAGAAGTTGACGAAATGATGTATGAAGGTTTTGAAAACGAAAACGGAATGGGTGATGATGAAATGAAGTTAAGAGGTATTTTAGATAAGATTATTCAAAATACAACATTAATGAGTGCTTTAGGTGTGGTTCCAGCAATGATGTTTGTTGGTGGTGGTGCAGCTTTAGCTTTAGGTATTGTTGCAGTTTTAGGAACAACTCTTAAAGACTCGGCGTTCTTTAAAAGAAAAGGATACGATAAATTCCAATCAGGGCATCACTATGGTGCATCTGATAAATCTAGAATGAATAGAAAATAATTTTTAGTTCCACGAACTAACCAGTAACCCTCAACAACCTGATGTTGGGGGTTTTTTCTTTTTATATAATATTTATTATAAAAATTAACATTATGAAAAAACTTATTGAATTTATTAAAAACTTCTTCAGAGGTGAAGAATTGGCCGTTGACCCAAACACAGTTGAAACGGTAATCCTAAACACGTTGAATACTATTATTCAATCACCACAGATTCAAGGGATGACTTTTAAGGTGTCATCTGAATGTGATAAAACTTCAGTTATTAACGACATTGAATTTTGTAATGAAGTTTATGTTCACGACAAATACACTTGGAGTGTTGTTGATGATGCTTGTATTGAAGCATGTGACATCGCTTATGATATTTGTCATGGAGGGTGTTCAACTATTGATTGGACTTGTAACAACTGTTGTACAAAAGAATGTAAAAAAGGTAGAGATGCTTGTAAAAGTTTATGTGGTTATTTAGATATGACAGGAGGTTACGAATTTAGATTAATGAACATCAAAGGTGTTGGTACAATCCAAGTTACAAAAGTATATGACATGCAAGCAAAAACTGACAGCCAAAATGTTTTCAGTATTTCTATGGATATGAACATCCCTAAAGTGACTGCTCAAGCATACTACAAAATTTGGCAAGACCCAATTCCTGCAATGTCAGGAACTATTCCTGTAATTGCTTCAGATGTGAAAGGTAAAGCGACAGGAACATTGACTATTATCTGTGACGCTAACGAACCTGAAAAGAATGGTTACTACTTACAAATCGATTCAATCACAATTGATATACCTAAAAATGTATTTGACTCAAACATCTTATTTACTGCGGTTTCTATCTTCGGTATGGATATTGAATACTTAACTGGTGGTGTTGTTGACTTGAACCAAATGTTATTAAACTTAGCTGACGGTAAATTGGCAACTGAGGTTGAGAAAGTATTAAATGACATTTTGGAAGACTACAAATTAATGGATGCTGATTGTTAAGGTTCACTTTATCAATTAACTGAACTACCTTTAAAATATGAAACAAGTTTTTAAACTTTTTATTGTTAAAAAAGAACCATATTTAACGGTAGATGAAAATGTAAGTGTTGGTGATTTAGCGATTGTTAGTGTAGGTGATAAATACCCTACAGTGGTTGAGTGTCGAAATGATGAACAAATTAATTTAATCCAAAATCCCAAATTGTCATTAACGAAAAGACATAAAGTAGTTATGAAACCAAATGAATTAGATTTAGATGATTCATTTAATCAGTACTTAGATGGTGAAGACGGTATGATAGTTGTTGAGGTTGAGGATGGAAACTTTAAAATTTTAAACGAAGAATTATGATGATGGAAATTGAAAGTTATGTCCATAGTATTGGTTTATCAATTACATTTATAACACTAACTGGATATCTAATTTATAGATACTTTAAGAAAAGAAAAAAGGGGAAGTAATCTTCCCCTTTTTTTATTTAATGTCTGAACTTTCAATCAGAGTGTAAGTAAAAGAGTTTCCGTGTTTGTCACGAGCCTTTCTACAAATAGACATAAATTCATCAAAGTCTTTTGACCTTTTGAATACTTGACAACCCTCACTCCAGTTTTCAACATAAGTTGAATCGGCGCCTGCCTTGTGAATGTTAATACCAAATACCCCTTCAGCAATTTTTGTTTCGTCATAAGTTAAATCACGATTTGGGTCACGATAAACTTTTACGTTCTTTGCTTGTCTTAAAGCTTCATACTTACCTTGGTGAAGACCAATATTATGTGAACCTCTGTATTGACCTTCAACAAGACGAGCAACACCCGCAGCATTGTGATATTCCATAACACCTTTTTTACCAGGGTCAGTCGTTGCTGGCCATTCATGGTATTTCCAAACACCTGTTTCGTCTTTGTATGAAACAGTTAATAAATCATCAAAAGCATTTGTAACTTTCTGACCCGTTGCAGAATTTCTAATACCGATGATATTAACATCAAACCCTTTGTTATTAGTGTCTTCAAAGTAGACATATCCTTTGGCTTTAACGGCAGCCTCGACCTGTTCTCTTGTGTAACCCATTTGATAATGTTTTTTAGTTTATTTATTGATAAATATTGACTAAATTTTATATGTCATGGCAATAGAAAAAGTTGTAAAGGATTTTGTAAGGGAATTTTATCTAATTACTTATTTACCAAAAAAGAAAATGATATTTTTTGAGGATGATAATGAAGGAGTTATATGTGAATCAACACCTAATAGAATTGAACTTGGTAAATTCAAAGGTCAAACTGTTTGTTTAATTTGGGGTAATATAAAAGAAATTACCGGTATTGAATATCACCATAAAGAATATGTATCTGATTTAACGGCTCTATTCTCTGAGATATATCACAATAAAATAACAAGGGATTTGTTTCAAACTTTTATCGATGCTAATGTACCAGTAAGTTTTACAATAAAAGAAATGATTAACTTTTTTCCAACATTAGAATAATATGGCACACCCAATTTTACATGCAAAAAGTTCCGCAAAGAAGTTTGGCGGAAAGTGGGAAGATTATATACATCTTCATAACTGGTTAGATGAAACCAAAGGATGGTATGGTCATTCATTCCACAGGATGTTTAGACACCACTCAGAAGGTATATTTGAAATGGAACAAAGGTTTGGACCTGAGTTCAAGAATAGTGATGGGAAAACGGTTTATACTCGTTATGTTGGAGAACAACATGTAAGAGAAGACTGTGATGGATACATACCAACAGCAAAAGAATGGTTTACAATTGTAGAAAATAAACAAAGACCCACATGGGCGACACGAACTCAGAAGTTAGAGTTTGAAGATTGAAGTATTTATTATTATGGAACTGACCGAATCAGAAAAAAAAGGACTTAGAAGATTTTCTTTATTATTGGAATCATTATCTGATACACCATGGCAATTAAGAATATGGTTTAGTGATAATGATATAGAATCATTACATCATAACAAATTTTTTCATAATTATCATGCGAGTGGTAATGTTGAAATAGATTTATTTATGGAAGCATTTTTAGATAATTTTTTAAGAAAAATTAAAAATGATGAAATGATATTTGATGAATGTGATGAAGATTATTGTAGAGGATACATCAATTTTGAAATTGACCCAAAAGAAAAAAAGTTTGTTTTAAGTTTTGATTTTGAGGTTGATGTGACTGATAACCATAAAACTAATTATAGTTTTTCAGAGTTTTTAGACTTAAACGACGATGAAATTCAACTAATTAAAACATTTGTACAAGAAGATAAAGACCACCTTATAAACTTTGATGGTGGTGGTGATAGTGGATATATTGAAAATAAAGATGATAGAACAGGAGAAGAAATACCCGCATTTATTTACGATATGTTATATGAAATTTTAGAATCTGATTTTGGAGGTTGGGAAATTAATAATGGTTCACACGGTCATTTTGAAGTTGATTATGAAAATGAAGAAATACACTGTAGTATTAGTATCTATGACACAAACTTTAATGAAGAAATAATCGAAACCTATAGTTTTTAATATGAATGAAATTAAAATATCACCTGAAATGAAAAAAGAACTTGTAAAGTTCAACCTTTATCTTCGTGCGATTATGGATGAAAGTAAAATACATTGGGAATTTTATTTTAGTGACGATGAAGGTGGATTCTACGATAACTATGGTCCATATGTTGGTTACAAGTATGATGGGCAAGTTGATTTAAAAAACCATATTGTTGAATTTCTTTCAGATAAAATACAAGAATTAGAAAAACAACAAGAAGACTATATGTATGATTTAACAAATTGTGATTCATGTGATGGTCGTGGAAGTATGCATGTGCATTATAATCCAGTAACATCTTCACTTGACTATAATTTTTATGTCACACAAAGAGACTCCCATCAATACGAAAATACAAAATCATTTCAAGAAATATCAGGAATGGATACTTGGTATAACACTGGTGACCGTTTATATAAAAAATTAAAGGATAATGATTTTGTTAAACAAATAGTAGAACAAAACGGTGGACAAACTGTATTTGAAATGGAGTATAATGGTTATGGTGATAGTGGTCAAATAGAAGATAATCGTTATTCCAATAGTATTGAGACATTAGGTTATGAGGTAATTGATTTATTTTATTCAGGTTGGGAAAATAATGAAGGTGCTGATGGAACAATATTAATTGATTGTGATAATAAAAAAGTTACGTTGAACCATACGTACTATTCTGAGGAAGATGTATTTGTAGAAGGTGGTGAAATAAGATTAGTGTAATGAAAAAGTTAAACGAAGATATAAATAGAATAAAACAATTGATGTTAGTCGAAAGTGACGAACAACTAAGTTTTGATTTCAATTCAGATGAAACTACTGAACCTCAAACCTCAACACCATTATCATTAGAAAGTAATAAATTTACATCATCGTACAGAGATAAAGTATTTGATATACTTAAAGATTTATACGGTTCTTCTAATTGGTCAACGGAGGGTGATAGAGGACCAAATGGTGGAGGTGGTGTTGTAAATATTCACACGGTTTATGATTTATTAAAACAAAGAGGGTTAGATGATTATGAAGAAGAAGGTGGAGATTGGTCCATCTTGAATTATTTTGACACAAATCCAAAAGTTAGAGGATTTGTTGTTTTAGTTTGGGAAAAAGAAACTGGTAATAAGTTAGATACAGAAGAAAAATTGGAGGAGTTTTTAACTTGGATGGATAATAACAAAGAAAGGTTATTTAAATCTGGAAAACTATTAAATCATATGATTAAAACAAACATCACTTCACTTTACAATGGTGAGTTGAATGAAAGAAAGGCATATGAGGAAATCCTAAAACTATTAGAAAAACTACAAAATTGGGAATTGTCAAAACGTTTTTTACCTGGGTCATCATCAGACAGACAAGGTATTGATATTATAATGAAAAATAAAATAACAGGAAAAGAAGCTAAATTTCAAGTAAAACCTTTAGTATCAATGACAAAAACAGATGAAGGTTACAAGGTAATAAGTTATAATATTTCTGGTCTTGAATATAAACCTGTTGATTATTTTGTATTCGCCTCAAAGGATAGTGATGATGTATTTATATTTAGAAATAATAAATCAAAATATAAAGTAATTGATTCAACAACAATAGTTTTTGATGATGCACCAATCAAGTTTTAATTATGAGTTTAGAAACCGCAAAAGATTTAGTAATCAAATTTAATAATGGAAGTTATGTTGATGAAATAGAACCGTATTTCAATGACATCTTTACATTTTTTAGATATTTGAAAAAATATGACTTATTAGATGAAATTGAATTGGGTAATATACCATCTCGTGATTTTGATGAAGAATTATGGGAGTTTGTTGTTGAAAATAATCTCATATCAAATTCAGATTACAATTACTTACCTGAAGAATTTAAAAACTATTTTCTATTATATGAATTAGAGAATAACTATGAGTGGGCTATGGAGTATATCACAAATAATCTTATTACTGATGTAGATAAAAGAGAGGATGGATTTTATCTTCATTTAAGAGATAGACAAGAATTAGAAATTCTTTTTTGTGGTTCACATAGAGGCGAAAGTGCAAGACATGTTGCAAAACTTATTTTAAGTGAAGATGGTTTAGGACATGATTGGTATTTTGATGATTATATCACACCACACCGAGTTGTTGATGAAATGGATGATGCGAATATTACAACACTTAAAGATATTATTTTCAAAGAAATTGGGGATAAAGAATTGTCGTTAGAGGATTATGACTCTGATTTTTTTTATGAACTTTCTGAAGAACAAGGAACTGAAGGTTATTTTAGAATAAGGGCTGAAGACTTAAATGGTTTGGTTGATGATGAAAGCGCATTTAATGAGTTATGTAAAAATGACTTGGATGATTTAGGAAGTAGCTTGAGAAGTTTATATTGGCAATCGGAAAACCAAGCATATGAAGATGAGGTATATGAACTTGTTTATGGTGGTTTAGACGAATACTTTGAAGGAAGAATTAGTGAGGTTCCAAGAGAAGTAACCAGAACTGACGGGTCTAAAATAACAAGATACGACCAATATATTAAAGTAAGAGATTTTAAAAACATTATTGACACTTTTTTAGAATCTAATAAGGGTCTAACATATAGTGACTCCCTTTTAGATTACTATGGTGATTTTACAAGTTTACTTGTTGGGATGATAAATGAGGACGAAATAGAGTGTATTGATTTTAGAGTTCCTGAATACCCTGATTGGAATAGAACAACAAAAAACATAAACGAAATGTTTAACGATTATATTTAATATTATATGGAAAATTATCACTTTGATATTGCAGAAAAAAAATTAATGATTGCTGAGTCAATATTAAATGAAATGTCTGATAAAGAATTGGACAGATTAATGGCTCGTGAGTTACAAAAAATTAGATTAATACCTTTGGATATGTTTGCTGCGAAGGAAGCTATATCAAACATAATCATGGCGGAAGTGTCAAGAAAAAACCTTAATTTTCAAAGAAATGTCACAGGACTTATGTCTTTGAATTTAAATTCTGTTTCAATAAGAAACAAATTTAGATTTGATAACTATTATAGAAGATTTTTCAAATCAAGAAGTAGAGGTTTTGATTTTGAAGGACTTATTGCAGGATTATTGGATGCTGAAATATCAGAAAGTAAATCATCACCTTACGATGTTATTACGACAGATATGTTACATTTATCTTTGAAATCTCTTAATGATTTTAGTCAGGCGCCTGTATTAAAATCTTTAAAGACAAGTTACAGAAAATATTATGAAGAATTTGAAGGAGACGAAGAATATAAAAAAGAATTGGAATCAATAATTCAAAGTGAAAACCCTTTAAAGTTTTTAGTTGATAGTCAAGACCCTGAATTTTTAAACATAGCAAAAGATATATTAGAGAAATCATTAGCTGAGATTGATGGAATGTTAATTGGAATCCCATCGTCTGACCATGTAATTAAAATGTTATATTATTCAAAACAAAAATTAATTGATTTGGCGTTAACTCCTGATATGATAACGGCACCAAAAACAAAAGGAGCCATGCAAATTAGGTTCTCAACAAAAATATTAAAAGACCCGACAATAGGTGGTGAAATAGTTTTTCCAAACCTTACAAAAAAAGATTATGAAGATTTTCTTATTGGTAATGAAACTACAACAAACACCATTCAACTATTAGATAAGTTAGGTAATAAATACGGAGTTAGTAGATTAGGAAATCAATTACCTCAGGATATTGTTATGGATTTAGCAAAAAGTCAAGAATTCATTACTGATATGAATTTTATCTTAAAACCTGAGGAATGAAAATAATAATTACAGAATCACAATTTAATTTATTAATTAAAGAAGGTGTTGGTACTGAACTTGAAGATTACAATCCATACGAAGATGGTGGAATGATGAAAGGTACTAAAAAACCATTGGGTGAAGATTTTTTTCCTAAAAATTTAGTTTTTAAAATTTTAGATTATTGTAAATTAAAATTATCGGGGGATAGTGAAGTTGTAAACTTTGAAAATAAAATCAAAAATCAAAACAAAATTAGAAGAAATGACAGAAAAAAAATGGATGATTATCTTGGTATAATTATGTCGGATTGTAGAGACACGACTTTAGATACAAGAGAAAAATATCCTTTAATGTGTCTTGCTGTCACTGATTTGATTGTCGGTGATAGTGATAATGTATTTTCTGTAAGTTATAACCCACAATGGCAAAATTTAAAAAAAAATAAATCAAACGTTACCATTGATGAAAAATGGACTAACAAATACAAAAGGTCAATTGATTGTAGTAACCCAAAAGGTTTTTCACAAAGAGCACACTGTCAAGGGAGAAAAAAAAGACTTAAAGAAACATATAACTACAACAAAAATTTAGGAATTGGAGTAGGTAAAATTTTGGGTAGGGAATATGAATTAGACACAACTGAAGAACCGTTTAAATTTAAAATTAAAAACAAAAATAATGAGTTGGTAAGTTTAATAATTACATCAACTTTTGGTGATATTAACATAATTGATGTAAATCACGTTGTTGAGGATTTTGGAGATGGTGGTAAAAAATTAGTTGGTTACAAATTTAAAGGTAAGAGTGGTTATGAAAAATTAATTGAAACTTCAGAAGTAAAAAAAATAATAAATTTTATTGACGACTCTGATTCTAAGTCTATAAAAATATCATCAGTAGAGTTTAAAAAAATATAATTAATTAATTTGTTTTAACAAAAAAAGTTTATTACATTTGTATTATTGTTTAACTAAATACTTAAAAAACACATGGCAACAAAATCAGGAAACAAAGGACGTTACATTTGCAAAGTTGGATTTTATGACATCTACGCTAAAGACACACTTAAACCAAAAAAAGAATCTAAATTCAAATGGTTAAAAGGTGAGGTTAAATCAACGGAGTATGTTGTGTATCACGCAAAAAAAGTAATCGAGAAGGGATTAAAGACTAAAGACATGGCGGTAACCAAAGCGGTTGAGTTACTTGGACCAAAAAAAGAATTGTATAGTCTTTAATCACTCGTCTATATATAGATTAAAAGTCAGGGAGACCTGACTTTTTTTATGCTTAAACTATTTATATGTATGAAAATTATTATTACAGAATCGCAACTAAAAATGATAGTTGAGAAAACTGAAGATGAAGAAGTGTCTACAACTTCGGTTACTTACGCAAAAAAACTAAGAGATGACTTAGGACTTACAAATGCGGCTGCAGCAGCGATAGCTGCAAATATTGAACACGAGAGTTCATTTAAACCTGATAAAATACAAAATGGTTATGGACCTGATACCGGTAATATGTCACAATCTGGTGGGGGTGGATATAGTTGGGCTCAATGGACTTTTGGTAAAAGAAAAAAGGCATTTAGAAATTATGTCAAGGACAAGTTTAAAGTAGATATCAATACCACACCAGCAACAAGTGCTCATGCTTATTCTTTCTTAAAATATGAATTACAAAATCCAGAGAACACTTTATATGATTATGGTAAAAAAGATAAAGAAAGTTTAAAATATCATAATTTAGATTTAACTACTTTTTCAAAAATTAAAGATGTAAACTCGGCAACAAATGAGTTTGTAACAAAATATGAAATGGCAGGTAAACCAATGACTGAAAAAAGAAAAAAGATTGCAAAAGCAATTTTAAATAAGATGAATGGAAATTCAACTCCTACACCATCACCAACACCTTCATCTTCATCTGTTACATATACAGTTAAATCGGGAGATACACTTACTAAAATTGCGGCAAAATACGGTTCAGACGTTACGGTTGAAAGTATAAAAAAATTGAACAAGTTAAAGTCTGTTGACGATATCAAAGCGGGACAAGTTTTAAAAATAAAATGAATATAATAATCACAGAAGCACAATATAACAAACTAACTGAAGAAAAACTTCGGGAGTTTCTTTATGCTTTTTGGGATAATCAAAAAAAACATGGTGAAAAACCAATTTTGGATGATATGTTATACAAAGTTTTAGGATTCAATAAAAACACACGAGAAGATTATAATACCATCAGACCATTATGGTATAGGTATAATGGGGGGTATAAAAAGTTAAAAGAAAAACTTGTAAAACAAATTGACGGCAAAAATTTTAATTTAGTGGATTCGGAACTAAACATTGATACGACAATCAAAGTTGTGGGGTTTGATAATTATAATGAGTTTCTTGTGATAGTGGTTGATATTGACCCGAGAGGTGCAATTGAATATGTGTATTGGGATGAAGATGAGGACCAAGAGTTCGCAATGAATACTACAATAAGGGATGCATATCAAGAAGCTCAAAGTAATTACGAGACTGGTGATTTGATGGGAATTTTAAGGTCTTCTGTTTATAGTTTTTTTTATGATTTACTTGATGAATACGGAGTTCCAATCGAAGTGGATATAGATTTAGAAGAAATACATGGAGCAACTCATGACTTAAATGAAAGTTTCTTTGACGAGATGAGTGGAATCAAAGCAATAACAAAATTTTGGAAGTCAAAACTTAGTAAAGGTGAAGAAATTACCTTCAATAAAGATGAACTTGAATATTTCAACATTACAGAATTCTCACCTAAATTATACGCTCAAGAAGTATTTTATGATTTAATGGGTGGACATGATTATACCGATAAATTTATTAAAGGACTTCTAAACAAAACATTCTCAACAGAGGACTTCAATGAAAGTATAACTGGTGGTTATAATTTTAAATGGGTCATTAATAATTTTGAATACCAAGACTTTAGATATAAATTATATGGAGATGCGTTACCAGGTGGAACCGTTGAAATGATGGATGGAAGAACCCTTAATTTAGATGATGCTTGTAATCACGTAGATTTTGGTTGGGAAATACAAAATGAAGTTAATGATGTGGTAAAGGATTGTATGAGAGAATTAATAGTTCCTAAAACTGGGGCACATATTGAAGTCCCATTAATAATAGTTCCTGAAGAATGAAAATAATAATCACAGAAAGCCAGTACAATTTACTAATTGAAAACAACTTCGAAAAAAATAAGAGGTTGATTTATAATATGTGGGATGAAGGATACACTATTGATGATATATCATCATTAATTGGTCTTAATAAAGCTGATATAATATTACATCTTAAAGATAAACATATAAAAATTGATTGTGAATTTGCCGAAAAATTAGCTAGTTTACTTTTTTGGAAGACAGAATTTATAAACAAGAAGTATAGTATCAACGATGGTAAAAGTACGTTAGAATTTACTTGGGGTGGTTTTAGTGGAATTATTTATTTTACTTATGAAGATGAGAGTTATGAAATCGTAGGAATGGCAAGTCCATATTGGAATGGTGGATGTTTTATACCTGTGGATTTGCAATCTATTGAAAATAAAATGACGGGTGATATCGAAGAGGATTTTGTTGATGATAGTGGTATTGAATTTGAAAATGCACCATCAGAGTTCAACTCGATACAAGAGATGATTGATTTTTTAAACACAGTTTATCCAAGAGAGGTATTCAAAGCTATCCCAAAACTAATAGAAAAGTATAGTTAAACTATTATGAAAATAATAATCACAGAATCGCAATATAATTTACTTCTTGAAACAAAAAGTATTAATTCCGCACAAACGTTAGTTGATATGGCAGTTGATGATTACATTGAGAGTTGTGATAGAATGAAAGCATTTCAAAACATTCAATTGGCTCTTTGTAAAGGTTTAAAAAGGGGAACGGTAAAACTTGAAGTAACTAATGTTGAAAAAAAGGAAAATGAAAATTTTGAAGATAAAACTTATTTTGTAATACACTTAATTTTATATGTAGACCAAGAATGGATGTTAGAAAACTCTTATTATGAACGATTTGAAACCACACTGGCACTCAAAATAGAAAATTTATTAGGGATGTTAAAATATTTTTGTTACATAGATAAAATCAAAATGATTGAGGAATAATTTGACTTTAATTTAATTTCATTTTATATTTTTGATACTATGAAAACATTCCGTCAAGAACTTAGAAATTGGTTAAAAGAAAAAAAACAAAACGAACAAAGTTTAGATTATTCAACCTTGTTAGAAGAAATCATTGTGAAAGTTAATGAACTTGAAAAAGTTGAGGAAGACACCATCAACCGAGCATATCATCGTGGGCACATGGACGGTGAAAGTAAAAAAAACCCAACAGCTAATTATTATAAAAACATACATAAATCAAAGAGCGTGTTTAGAAACTTGCTCAAAAAAAACAATTAAAATGGAAATTACAAATAGTGAATTGAAACAAAAATTAAATAACGGTGAAAAAGTAATCGTTGAATTTTGGGCGCCTTGGTGTGGACCATGTAGAATGTTAAAGCCGGTATTTGAAAAAGTGGCAACTAATAATACAACAGATATTCAAATGTATACAATGAACATTGAAGAAGGTGATAATAAAGAAATTGCTATTCAGTATGGTGTAAGAAGTATACCTGCAATCAAATCATTTAACGGTTCTGAACTTAGAGAAACATCTGTGGGTGTTGTATCTGAAGAAAGAATCAAAGAATTGGTTTCAAGTTTAGTTTTGTAAAAAAAAATAAAAAAACATTTGGCAGATTGAGAAATATCATATATCTTTGTTGAAGTTAAATGATTTAGAAATTATGAAACAGGTAGAATTAACAATACAGGAAATTTGGCAAGCAACCCGACCTATTGTTCATAAGAGTAAAAAATCATATAGTAGAAAACGTAAACACAAAAACCAAGATATATGATAACACTTAATGACGTAAAAAACTCAGCACCCGCAGTATTTGCTACTTCACCATCTCCTAAAATGTCCAATAAGTACGTGTTTGTACCAACTATGGACATCATGGAAAACTTCGAACGTGAAGGGTGGGAACTAGCAACGGCTAAACAAATCGGACGTGGACAACACGCAGTCCATGAACTAAGATTCCGTAACGGACAACTACCAAAAGTTGGAGACACTTTGGTTGAGGCGGTAATCAAAAACTCACACAATGGAATGGCAACATTTTCAGTAAGTGCGGGACTTCACCGATTGGTTTGTTCTAACGGTCTAACAGTACCAACAGCACTGTCAGAGTCATTCAAACTTCGTCACTCACGATTTGACTTGGATGAGGTTAAACGTTTGACTGAGTCATTTGCAGGACGATTACCAAAGATTGAAGGTTCAGTTAATAAAATGATGGAACGTGAACTATCAACTGACGAGAAGATTGATTTTCTTCGACAATCTGCTGAGATTCGTTTTGGTAAGGAGAAAGTTCTTAAAGACATGGAGATTGTAGGTCTTCTAACACCAAATCGTGATGAAGATGAAGGTGACGACATGTGGAAGGTTTTCAACGTAGTACAAGAGAAATATGTACGTGGTGGGGTTGAAGTTTCAAACAACCGTGGACGTGTAACAAAACTACGTGGTCTTCAAAATATCATGGCGGTGAACCAAGTAAATACAAAACTTTGGGAGTTGGCTGAGTCAATGTGTTAAAAAATAAAATCCTCACAAAAAAGTGGGGATTTTTTTTGTGGTTTGGATTTTTGTTGTATCTTTGTATTCTAATCAATTAAAACAATCTATATGTCTACCATCACTCAAGTTCAAAACTACAACGGTCACAACACTTTCATCAACAGAATGAAAGATGTAATTAAAAAATATGGTTCTTTAACTGCAAATCAATCAGCGGCAGTTGAGAAGATTCTTAACGCTCCTGTTGAAGCAAAACAAGTCGAGATGACTGAGGATATGAAAAAAATCCAAGCTTACGAAGGAACTAATTCTTTTGTAAAAGAAATTCAATCTAAACTTAATCAATACGGTAAGTTGACAGACAAACAAACATCTGCAGCCATTACACAAATCCAAAAAGAGGAAACTAAAAACGCAACTGTTCTTATGAACATTCCTCTTGAAGGTGACACCATCATCGTAGGTCGAACTATTGGTCAGAAGATGAAAGAGAATTACAACCTACAATTCAACCCAACTTTGTTAGACATCACTAAAGTTTTGGCGGTATCACCTAAAGCGGTTAAGTTCTCAGGTAAGATGACCGTAAAACGTGGAGACATCTGTGTATGTTGCGGTAAGACCTTAACTGATGAGTTTTCAATGTTGACTAAAATGGGTAAGACTTGTGCTAAACACATGAAAGTTGAATACATCACTGACAAATCACAAGCGGAGCGTTTCCGTAACGATTACCTTAAACGAGTTGAGGAAATTGGTGAGATGGAGTTTTGGGTTCCAAAACGACAAATCAAAAAATGGGAAGGAAACGGTGACCTTCTTCTTCAGATGATATAAGAAACAACCCCACTCAAAAGGTGGGGTTTTATGTTACCATAACGTTAATAAACTTTATCCTTTCGCTAAACATTTCATATATGGGTGACATATACGACAATACCAACTATCTATTGGTAAATAAAAAATATAAAACTTAATTTATGAAACAAATTTACGCAAGTATCTTATTTTTAATGTGTGTTTTAACAACAAACGCACAAAACACATTTTGGACACCAACAGACTATAGAGGTGCATTTCCTGTAACAGATAACTCACCAGTAACTGATTGGACTTATGGTTGGTCTAATTGGAACCCTGAAAATACAGTTTACCCTAACACATCATTAGTATTAAATTCAGATGTTACCACTGATATGACATTGTCAGGTGTTATTTTATTAACAAACAAAATTTATGTTAAAAACGGTGCAACACTTACAATATTACCAGGAACAATCATTAGAGGAGATTATGCAACACAAGGAACATTAATTGTTACAAGAGGTTCTAAAATAATTGCGGACGGTAATCAGATTAACCCAATTGTATTTACATCTAACAATCCTGTAGGACAAAGAGCTGAAGGAGATTGGGGAGGATTAGTTCTTTTAGGAAGTGCAATTAACAACCAACCTGGTGGAGTTGCAAACATTGAGGGTATTGTACCAACAAATGATACCCAACATGGTGGTAATAATGATAATGATAATTCAGGTATTTTAAGATATGTTAGAGTTGAATTTGCGGGTATTCCACTTGAACCTAACAAAGAAATTAATGGTGTAACTTTTGGTTCTGTAGGAAATCAAACATTGGTTGATTATGTCCAAGTTAGTTTTTCTGGTGATGACTCATTTGAGTGGTTTGGAGGAACTGTAAATTGTAAACACATTATATCATATTCAACCACAGACGATGATTTTGATACTGATTTTGGATACAGAGGTAAAGTTCAATTTGGTTTGGCGATTAGAAATGAAAATTTGTCAGACGCCGCTGGCGACTCAAATTGTTTCGAATCGGATAATGACGCACAAGGAAGTGTAGCTCAACCATTGACTGCTCCTATTTTTTCTAACTTCACAATTATTGGTGCTAAAGGCAACGGGACGGTTTCCCTTCCAATAGGTGAAAAATTTGAAAAAGCTTTCAGATTAAGAAGAAATACAGCGACTTCTGTTTTCAATACCATTGTTACTGGATGGGAAAAAGGGGTATCATTAGAAGGCACTGCCGTAGAAGATAATTTAGCGGGTGACACGATGAAATTCCACAGTAACATTCTTTCTAACTTTAACACAGGCACTGTTTGTTTAACAACAACACCTGGTATACTAACTACATATTTTTCACAACACTTAAATGATTCGACTTCAACAATTCAAAATATAAATTGGGTAACGCCGTTTACACCAATTGGGTTAACTCCTGATTATAGATTAAATGATAGTTCATTTGTTGCGACAGGTGCTAACTTCCCTATTAGTGTGTTTGGTGATTTGTTTAGTGGTGTTAAAACTATTGAGACAAGAAAATTAAATGTATATCCTAACCCAACAAATGGTAATATATATTTTTCAGAGAATGTAAACAATTTTGTAATCTTTAATTCTATGGGTAACGTCGTTAAACAAAATGATACAAATTTATCAAACTTAACAAATGGAGTTTATTTTATTCAAGTGAATGAAAATACATACAAAGTTTTAGTTCAAAAGTAAAAAATGAAAAAACTATTACTAATTGGTTTATTGTTACCAAATATATTGTTTTCTCAAACAAGAGTAAGGGACTCAATACAAAACACAAAAGAGGTTACAGTCAATCGTACAATTAACAAAGAATCAACTTCAGAGTTGGTTCGAATCCAAAGAATGAACATATCATCAGTAGATGGAATTAACGCAGAGACCTTTAGAAAAACACCAGATTCTAAGGTCTCTGATGTTTTTAAAAGAGTTACTGGTATAAGTGTTGTTGATAATCGTTTTGTTGTTGTAAGAGGTTTAAATGATAGATACAACTTCGCATTACTTAATGGTTTACCGTTACCAAGCTCAGAGTCAGATAAAAGAGCGTTTTCGTTTGATATATTCCCATCAAACATGGTTGATAACCTTCTTGTAATTAAAACTGCGAATGCTGATTTACCTGGTGAATTTGCTGGGGGACTTATTGATATAAACACATCAGAACCAAAAGAAAAATTTACAAATTCTTTACAACTTGGAACATCTTTTAATAGAATTACAACTTTCAAAAACTTTAAAACATATGATGGGAGTAAGTATGATTTATTAGGATTTGGTTTAGATTCAAGAGAACTCCCACAACTACCATCGACAGTTGATTTTACTATATTATCAAGAGACGATAAATCTGAACTTGCAAAGACAATGGATTATAGTTGGTCAACAAAAAGTAGAGTCGCACTACCAAATTCGTCAGTTCAATACACATTATCAAATAAAATTAAATTACAGAATGAGGGTGTGTTTGGTTATCTTTTTACGTATAACTACCAAAATAATATTACATTTAATAAAGTAACTCGTAGAGAGTTTGAAGAACAAGCAACTGGAGTTGTATTAAAGATGGAATTAAACGATTCACTTTTCATCCAAAACATTTTGAATTCAGGTATGTTAAATTTTTTATATAAAAAAAATAAAACAACAATAAAATTTAAAAACATATATTCTGTAAATTCAGAAGATAAGTTAAATGTGAGACGAGGTGTTAGAGAACTAGATAACGACCCAAGACAATGGGAGAAATCAACAAATTTTTGGTATACTGAAAATAAATTTTACACAAACCAAGTACTCGGAACCTATAAATACGATAAGTGGAATTTAGATTGGGGGTTAGGGTATAGTAATGTTAAAAGAGATATACCAAACTTAAGAAGAATAGTTTACAGAAAATACTCATATTATGAAAATGACCCAACAGAACAATATGTTGCAGTAATTCAACAGAATGGAACAATTCCTACTGCTGCTGGTAATATGTTTTGGTCTATGTCAAATGAAAATATGTATTCGATTAGATATGATTTAAAATATATTATTAAAGAAAATCATAATATTAAATTTGGTGGTTGGAATCAATATAGAGTTAAAGATTTTACATCAAGGAACTTTGGTTTTTCACAATATAAACCAGCTGGGTCCTTATTCAATAGTAGTTTGTTATTATTACCTGATACTGACATATTTTCAGTTAATAACATGGGGTTATTATCAAATGGTCAAGGAGGTTTTAAATTAGATGAAGCAACAAGTGTTGATGATAGTTATGATGCCACATCATTTTTGAATGTAGGTTACGTGTTAGGAGATTTTAAATTTGGAAAATTAAAAACTGTTGGAGGATTAAGAGTTGAGTCTTATAAACAAAAATTTAATTATATAGAATTTGGGTCTAATTTAAATAAAACAATAGATAGTACTGTTGTTGATTTTTTACCTTCTTTAAATTTGATATATGACATTACAACGAAGTTTAGAGTGAGAGGTGGTATAAGTCAAACAGTGTCGCGTCCTGAGTTTAGAGAACTAGCACCATTTAATTTCTATAATTTTGTCCAAGATAATATAATATCAGGTAATCCAAACTTATTAAGAACTAAAATAACAAATGGTGATGTTAGATTTGAATGGTATGGTGGTAAGGGGCAAATAGTTACATTATCGGGGTTTTATAAAAATTTTAATAATCCAATTGAAGTTATTAACAGGACAGGAACATCAGGAGCCCCTGAGCTTTATTTTTCAAATATTAGTAAAGCAACATCATTCGGAGGTGAGTTAGAATTTAGATTACTTTTATCAACTTTAGCTAAAAAAGAAAATAAGTTTTTAGAAAACTTAACATTGTATTCTAATTTGTCTTTAATTAAGTCTAACGTTAATACTAACGAGATTATTGGTTCAGGTGGTAATAGACCACTTCAAGGACAATCACCATACATTATTAATACTGGAGTGTTTTATTCATCAGACAAAATTAATGTGAGTCTTTCATATAACGTTATTGGACCAAGAATTTATATTGTTGGAAACACACAAGAACCAAGTGTTTGGGAACAAGGAAGAAATGTAATTGATTTTCAAATATCAAAAACAATTAAAAATTTTGAATTGAAATTAAATGTAAAAGATATAATATCACAAAAATTATTATACTTCCAAGATTTAAATGATAATCACAAGTATGATGATGGAGATAATAGATGGCAAGAAACTACCTTTGGTCAAACAGTTTCATTTACTTTAAAATATAATTTTAATACAACACTAAAATATAGAAACCTTACAACAAAGTAGGGTTTTTTTATTTCATGTTCTTTAATACCATTTCAATAGTATAGATAGATTCCTTGTCTTGTTTGGTAGGACTTTTCTTACTTTTAAGATACTCCAAAGACTTCATAAGTTCTTCTCGTTTACTTACAGATTTTGGAACCTCTACAACTTTATCGGAGTATTGTAGAACGGGTTCTTTTACTACTGAAGTGAATGATTGTTTAATCTCAGGATGGTAAATCATCTGATAGATTTGAGCTGCCATCATTGGATTTTTAGTGGTGCGATATATAATAAGATATTTAAGTAATTTCATACATCAAAGATACAAATAAACTATTCACCTCACAAACAAATTAGGTGATATTTATTATTATGAAATCTATGTTACAGGAAGAATTACAAAGAGTAAGAGAATTAATGTTATCTGAGGAGATGGTACAAAGTGATGGTTATAAAAAACTAAAACAAACTATTGACATTTTAAAAAAGAAAGATAAAGTCCTTTTACTTTCATGTTCAAACAGATATCAGTTTGACCCAAAAAAACCCGACATTCCAAAATCAAAACTATTAGCTTTACATATTCAAGAAGAACTTGGAGATAAAGCAACTTTCATAGACGTTACTGAACTTAAAATATTACCTTGTGAGGGTAATGTATCAAGAGCCGATGGTAATTCGTGTGGTCTATTGAAATCAGCTCTTAAAGATAAGAAAAAGAACCCATCAGGACATCACAGATGTTGGGTAAACATTAATGAACCATCAGATGAACTATGGAAGATTTCTAAAGAACTTTTTGAATCAGATGCCGTTATTTTCTTTTCATCCATTAGATGGGGAGCTGCAAATATGTACTATCAAAACTTAATTGAGAGATTAAATTGGATTGAGAACAGACACACAACACTTGGAGAATCAAACATAGTTAAAGATATTGAAACAGGGTTTATTTGTGTTGGACAAAATTGGAATGGTGAAAGTGTTACTGAAACACAAATGGAGGTTCATGATTTTTATGGATTCAAACCAAACAAAAATTTGTATTGGAACTGGCAATACACTAAAAATCCAAACGATGAAACTCAAAAATCATATAAGGCTTCACACGATAAATTCCTTAAAGACATGAAAATTAAAGATACTAAAAAATGAAAAATTTAATAAAACAAGTATTAAAAGAATATACTACTTTAGTTGAACAAAATGAGTTAAAAAAATATGCAGCTAATGTTGAACCACCTACTTATAAAAAGTTCAAAGAAGAAATGAGTAAGGTAATTAGTGGAAGTTACACCGCTACAGGACAACCAAGAGCATATGACGCATTACACTCATTTCAAAGTAGAGCCTCTGATAAGTTTGGTGGTAGAATCAATACTAAAGTACAAAATGGTATTAAGGAATATAAAAAAACATCAGGACTAAAGGCTATTGATATTAAAAAAGTAAGTGTAACTATAGACCCAAACACTTTAACTGTCAATTGGAAAGTTACTATTGGTCCTAGTACTGACGGGTATACTTATGAACAATTCGATAGTAGAGGAAGTGCAGGTGGAGGTGAATCTGCGGTTGACGGTCAATTATCATCAATGCATTCATATAATTCAGGAACACCTAAAATGGTTTATCACTTTAATAAGACCATACCTGTTTGTTTTAATTCAAATGGAACAAAAAAGAAAGATGGTTGCAAAGGAACAATCAACATACAACAAAAGTTTTTCAAATACGGTAAAAAGGTAAAATGAAAGATTTAATTAAAAACATATTAAATGAAGAGACAGAGGACTTAAGAGAAAGATTTATTAGGTCTGCCAAATCTATTCCATATATAATAGAAAGTATCGTGGATACAAATATCATCAATGGAGTTGAAGTTGAAAATATTACTTTTGATGATAAATATACTGAGATTTCGGGAGACATAATTATAACATCTTGGAATGAAGACCCTGACCTTTATGAGTTTACCCAGCAATTACGTAGAATTGATAATGAATTAGATAAAGTTTTACTTAAATATGCATTTAAAAGTAATGGTTCTTTTGGTAGAAATATAGGTAAATATAATAACTTAATGTGGTATTTTATTGGTTGTGAGTGGAGTTCTGACAACGAATATATATTAAAAATGAGATACGCATTTAGACAAGAAGAATACGATGAAGACTAGAGATTTAATAAAACAAATTCTTACTGAAGAAGTTAACGAACAATTAATTTTCAAAGGGATTAATATCTTAGTTAATTCTTTAAAACAAGAATACCCGTATATTCTTGATTGGAAATTAGCAGATAGTTTAGAGGAATATAAGTCTACAATATATATAAATATTATTGTCAGCTATGATGACGTTAAAGAATTTTATGGTTTAAAACCACGATATGAAAAATTTATGTATATAGGTAAACATCTTGCAACACCAATGTCCCCATTTATGGGAAGATATGATAATGAAGGAATAGAAGAAGCATCCAAAATGAATGATTATATTGAAGGTATGTATGAATATATTCCTAATGAAATGAAAATGCCGACATCTTTTGACGAACCAAATAACTATTATAAAGGTTATTATAAAGTTGTAAAAATTGATAATTTTATCTTTGTTGATGAGAGAACTAATTAGACATATTTTAAGAGAGTCCAATGCTAAAAGTGACATCCTCAACTTGATTAAAGATGAGGATATTTTTGTTGCCGCTAAGTTTGTTGGTGGTTTAGATAACCTAAAACAAATACTTAAAAACGAACCTGAGTATGTAACATTAATAGATTCACTCAAAGGTAAGTTGAATCTTGTTTACCATTCAAGAAAAGAATTCATAGAATTTCCCATGAGGTTTGAAATAATAGGTAAAGGGATAAATATACCCAAAACCAACTCATGGCCAATAGTTAATTTAATTTATGATGATTCTAATTTAAATGAAAGTGAAAAAAAATTGTTTGAACAATTTGTTTATGATGCCATTGGAGATTTAAATATAATGGATGTCGATATAAACCCCAAAGCCCTAAAAATGTTTAGGGAAAGAAATGGTTATATGGATATTAAATATGTTAATGGAAGATATTGGGAAAATCTTGACCATGAAATCCAACCTGAGGATGATGATATAAGAAATTTACGTATGAATTATTATATCAAAAGTTATATGAATGAATCAAAAATACTTCAAGAGAACGAAGAAGACCCAACTCAAAAGATATTAAACTTTCTTTTACGAAGATATAAAGTTGAAGATATTGATTTAGGGTGGGATGGAAACCCAATTAAGTTCAAAACAATTAAGTTTGATGTTGATGGTGAAAAATATGGTTTTACAACTTTTGAAAACAAAAGAGAACAAATAAGAAAAATTGTGGATATGTTAATAATACACAATATAATTGAACCAATTGACCCATATGAAAGACAACTTGACTTTTACACTCAAAAGGTAATAAGAGCGGTTAAATTATTTATAAATCAGGTAATGTAATTGTGATTAATATTAGACAACATATAAAAAAGGTTCTTATTGAAGAAAAAGAAGACGGTAAAGTAAACTTGGTTAAAAGTTTAATTTATGGTATGTTTGATGAGGTTACTTCAATTGATGTATCTGAATATGATGGTAAACCTTCGTTGGATATCTACTTTGATTCTAATGACCCTGCGGCAAATATAGAGTCTTGGTTTGATGAAGTTATATCTGAAAAAATAATGGAGTACACAGGAAATAATATCATTGTTTTACCTAGTTGGACATTTAATTGGGATGGTAGAAAAAATAATGTGGACATTTACATCAACACTATAAAGTTAAAATATGATAATTTAGGAAATGTCGTGAACGAAGAAAAAGAACTTAACGAAAGATGTTGGAAAGGATATACCCAAAAAGGAATGAAAACCATGTTCGGTAAGAGATATCCTAATTGTGTTAAAATCAAAAAGAAAAAAACAATGAAAGAATCCATCAGAGACATACTTCTTCAGGAGGTAAACAAGAAATACTCAAAACCAACTGAAAGTCTTGATAAGTTGGTTTATAAATGGTTAGATAACTATTTTGAAGGTTCACAAATATACAAACATGAGTCTTGGAAACATTGGAGTTTTCGTTTTGAATTTTGCAAAAACGGAAGAGAAATTGCAGACTTACATTTAGATTTCGATGATAGAAGTCCTGATTGGGGTCCAAGAGACAAAAGACCAACAAGTGAAAGAAGTTTTAACAAAGCATGGTTATACATTTATCCTGTGATGATTAATGAACTTCTTACAGATATACCAATTAGAAAAAATTATTTATTATACCTTATTGAAGAATGGTTTGAGGATTCAAAATTAAATGAAATCCAACAAGAATTCAATAGAAATGATATGTCTTTAGATTATGTTTATGTATCTGAGACTAAAAAGAAAGGTGAATTATGTGTTCCACCTGTATCAAAACCTGAAGGTGTGACAATGCAAGAAATGATGGATTTAATTAAAAAAACTACCTTGTATTCATACAAACAGATGGAAGAAAAAGAAGAAGAAGAACCAGGTTGGATTGAAGAATTTTATTTAGCAAAACTTCGCGGAAAAGAACAAGAAAGACTGAATCAAGAAGATAGAGAAAATAATCCCGAACCATTCAATGATGATTATTAAATAATATGAACCTACAAGAATCCATAAGAAGAATATTAAGGGAAGAATTAAATGTCCCACAACCTGGTGAATCATCAGGTAAACCACTATCGCAATATGAGATGTATAATATGGATTGTGATACTGATTACCTTACGATTGATGAAATATTAGATGGTAGAATACAAAGAATACCTTATTACAAAGAAGTGTTACAAGATGTTCTTAATGACGATTATAGTTGGGGTGTAACCAAGAAAGTTGTGGAGTATGCAAAATACATGAAACAAAATCCAAAGTCGCTGAGAAATTTACCACCAATCATTGTTGTGAACGATGTCATTCAGGATGGGGCACACAGAATATCTGCAATCTATTTATTACAAAACTATATGGATGAAAATAATCCCTTATGGACTGAGATTGAATTAGAAGTTAAATTCTGTTACAAATAATGAACTTACAAGAAAACATAAGAAGAATATTAAGGGAAGAAGAACAACGGAAAACAAAAACCGATGAGTTCCAAAAACTTATTGATGATGAGGTAGAATCAATGAAGGAAATTTGTGAACAGATGGGTGCAGACGATGAGGAAATTATTTCATTTGATGCTTGTGATTTTCTTGATTTAGACCCTAAAGTTATAGTAACAGATGTTGATAAATATTACGGAAAACTAAGAATATTAGTTGTTATAAAATACGAAGCCGCCATGCACTTTCACGATGAAGAAGCGTTTATTTATGAATTACAATGGAGATTAAAGTGGGTTGGTGATGTTATGATAGATGTTGAAGATGTTATAAACACATATCCAAACGATAAAAGACAGTGGTAATATGAATCTACAAGAAAACATAAGAAGAATATTAAGGGAAGATAAATACGATGATAAAGTTGGAAGAATTTTTTGGTTTGAATATCATTGTTATGAATCACCAGAATCTTGTGATTCCGAAATATGGTACAGGTCACACCAAAAAGTAAAAGTTATTGGTGTTAGTGAGTGGTCATTTGATGATTATGAAGATAGAATGAATGACGGACAACCGAGAGTATATTTAGTGGAGTGGAAAGATGGGTTCCAATATGATGTTTTTGAAGATGAGTTATTAGAATCCCCAAATGAATTTTACAGACCAAACCCACCAAAAAGAAAAATACAAGAATCCATAAGAAGAATATTAAGGGAAGAAGAAGATTATTATTCTCCAGCAGGAAAAGAAATAATACCCAATTCAATCATTGTTCATAAATCTAACCCAATGTTTAGAGATAAGATAATGGAAGAAGGTCTTAAAGTAAGGGCTGGCGAATGTTACAAAATATTTGTAGGTTATGGGGTTAAATGTAAACCTGCAATTTTTGCAACCAACTCAACAAACAAAAGAGCTTGGTTTGATTCAACATACGATGATGATATATGGTTTATAGACACAAGAATAATTCCTGACGTTAAGTGGTATAAAGATAGACACTTTGAATCAACTAAAAAACATATTGTGACGTTTCAAGATATACCAAAAGAAGCAATAACTTTGTATTATGAAGGAACAGGAAGTGGAGATGTAAAAAAATGGGGTAAAGATTCGGCAAATTTATACGAATCCATAAGAAGAATATTAAAAGAAACCAACACTGAAAAGATGATAAGACTTGTTGGTCAATATATGAATGCAATGTATCCAGACTTCAAAGAAGGTGTGGTTGATGTTGAAGAATATGAAAGAATCGATGGTAGGTTGTGGATGGAAGTGTATAGAAAACCTAACTCAGAACACGTTTATGCTAAGTACTATAATTCAAAAAAAGAATTGGAACTTGATTTAGAAATTGCAAATTCATTAGAGAGTATGTTTAATGATGATATGACTTATGTAGTTGAATGGTTCAATAATGAATTTGGAACAGATGCTGAATATGTTACTTACAATATGTAGTATATTTATAAAGATATGCGAGAGTTAATTAAAAAAATATTAAACGAAGAGGTTCCTTCTCAAGTAAGACGAAGAATACCAAGCTTTGAAGATACGTTCAAACATTATAGAAACGCGTTTAGTAAATACACACATAGAAACTTTAACATTTATTGGAATACGGTAATAGAAAGGGTATTAGAAACATTATATCATGCTTGGTTTGTTAACACAGTGCCTGATGATGATTGGGAAGAGTCTGAAAAATACATACAGGATTATTTAACAAAAAAGTATTACAATGAAACCGAAAAAATGTGGGGAAAGAAACGCTACAAGAGGTTAAATGAAACAGGTAAAGATACAAAAGACATTAATGAGTCAGGTAAATACACAAGAGCTATTAAAGAACTTGTAAAAATATACGAAGGTGAAGACTTTGTTTGTGATATTGATGTTGAGTATTATGGAGCTGCAGAGGCTTACATAATTATAGTGAAAGTTGATAAAAAAGAAATGGAAACTTATTATGAAAAAGAAACCATTTGGTACGCAACTGAACGTATACGAGATTATCTTGGAGATTTATATAGGAACATATACCGTGAAGTAAAAACCTATTTTCCTGTCGAGGTTGCAGTCCATATTAATCAAACTAAGTGTAGTAAAAAATTAAATGAATCAGAAGAAAAAAACCAATCATTATTATCACTTATAAAAGAACATGGTTTGTATGAATTTATTAAGATGACGGGACTATCTCTTCCTGAAATATATACAAAGACAGGAGAACTACCAAGAGAAGTCTTTGAGAAATACATTAAAGACTTTATAAATGAAGAAGGTTATCATCAAACAGATGGGAGGGTTCAATTAGGATATGAAGTAGAAATACAAACACATGTTTATATTGACCATTTTTATATGGAAGGAGATAAAGTAACTTTAGAAATCAAAAGATTTGACAATCGAGGTCACCAAACAGAGGGATATATAGAAAGCATGTTAAATTTAACTGACGAAGAAATATTTGGAATTGTTGAAGACATGATAAATTGGGGTGGAGACATAGACTACGAAATATAAAATTATGAATCTACAAGAGAACATAAGAAAAGTACTTAGAGAAGAGGGTCAAAAACAATCATTATTATCACTTATAGAAGAACACGGGTTGTATGAATTTATGAAGATGACAGGGTTATCTATGGGACAAGTCATATTAAAATATGATAATCTACCAAGAGAAGTTTTTGAGAGATATATAAAAGACTTTTTAGAAAATGATGAAATGGGTTGGGATTTATCTATACAAATATCACCAAATAAAATAGTAAATTCATTTTATTTATCAGATGGTGTAGTTACAATAGAAGTACTCGAAGTAGATTCAAGAGGTAGAGTGCTTGCTGGAAGTTTTGAAAGACTTTCAGTTTTATCTGATGAGGAAATTTTCAGTTTAGTTGATGAAATGACACAAATCAGCGATGATTTTTTAAGTTATATGTAACCAATCAATTTTTTTTCTTATATTTGCCAGAAGATGGCAAAGGACTTATCAAACACACTTATTTCATTTATATATGATTATCTCTCACACAGGGATGATATTACCGTCCAAGTTAAAACAAACGGTAAAAAACCTTATTTTTACAGTATACATATATTAGTACACTTAGATGAATACGACGGATTATTAAAAACAATTAATAAAGGAATAGATAGACTATCACTTTACCAGCAATTAGGAAAGTATTTTAATTTAACACCAAACGATTGTCGTATCACATATCAAAATATTTATCCAATCACATCAACATGGGTTTAGAACAATATATTAGTTCAATATTAGATGAACCACAAGTAAAAGTAAGACTTGTGGAAGGGGTATATCATGTCAATAGTGAAATAGATTCAACCAAAGCGACATCTATAGATACATTGGCCTTTAGACAAATGCATATGACAGAAAGAATAAGGAACAAACTAAAAACGTATCTACCATCAGATGTGGAGTATAAAGTATTTGTTTATGTCAAACCAAATTTCGCAAAACTATCGAGATATGAAAGACCAAGGTAAAATAGAAAAACTTATATTAGATTACTTTAAGTTTGTAAACCCATTACCATACGATGAGGTTAAGATTAGATATATTGAGTTTTTTGATATGTATGATATTGTGATTGTTGGTAAAAACTATTTAGAATACACAAGACATAGAAGAGATATAAGACCAAATAGTATAACTGTTTGTGAGCAGATAAGGTATGACATGGAGAACTTGTTTCCTTATATGTTTCGTGTGAATGCAGACAAGCCAGAAGATATATTAATATCGGTTAAAATACCGATAATTTGAAATATCGTCTTTTCATACGATATTTTTTATATATTTGCATTATGAGGTCCCTATTCAAAAAGATATTCGGTAAAAAAGAATCCACCAAAGAAGATAAAGTGGTCAAACTTATTGTTGAGTTCATTAAAAATAACTACAACATTACAGAATATCATAATAGTGAAGAATCTGAGACTAGAACATATCATACAAATGCTATATCCCCACCAGCTGTGTTTTTTTATGATATTGACAAAGCACTTATTTATAGTAGGAAACTCGCATTAGAGATACATAAATACATTCCTGACGATAGATTAATACAACCTGATAGTAAGTTAATGGGTGAGGTGTTTGAGAAACTATACGAAAGAAAAGTCAAATCAACAAACGGGTATAATTTTACTGCTTTATTATAAGGAACTACATAAGTTAAGAGAAGATATGAGTGGAATGTTTCCATATACATTCCGTGTTAGTTGTACTGTGTCAGAACAAAAGCATAAGGTTGTGAATTAAGTGCATTTTATTTTCAAATATGCATTGCAGTTCAAATATTATTTATTATATTTGTCAAATTACTATTAATTACCACTGACATGAACAAAGATAAACTAGCATTAGCCAAAGCCAAATTCCATAAGACAAAAGATATTGACATGAATCAAGACCTGATTGATTATGTGCTTGATTGTTACACCACACTTAATCCTTGTTCATACGGTGCAAGGATTCAAAAATTCGTATGTAAACTTTTTAAATTAAACACAGTGAGTCCTCGATTAAATGTGGGGGATTTTAAATTCAAAGATACGTTCGGTGAGTTTAAGATGACTTACTTAAGCCAAGATTTAACATATCACATTACACACATCAGACAATGGCAGAAGTTTAAGTACTATCTTATTATGTTTATTGATTGTGAGAATGATTTCACACCTGAGTTTTACTTTATTCCTAAGAATATTATTAATAAATTTAAGTTAAGTAATATGGTGGGAACTAAAGAAGCAAACGAGGACAACCATAACGTAGATTTAAGAACCACAATTAAAAAAGGTTCCAAAGAACATAAGTTATTAGCAAAACACAATTTGTTACAAGGAACAACAATTGATGATATGTTTTCATTTATAAATAAATAAAATCAAAATAATGAAAGAATTATATGAAGAGTTTTCATTAGCTGAAAACGGAACATTCACACAAAAGGCTGAGGTATTGTCAAAACTTATGTCAGTAGAAGAATATGAAAAGTTAATTGACTATCTTTTTAACAGAGCAGTTACATGTTTTGGAACGCATAGAGTATACTTTGTACATCTAAGAGTGAATGGTGAAGACTTTCTAAAGGTAGGTTATACAAAAAACACGGTGGAAGGAAGATTCTCAGATAAAAGATATACAGGAGGATATAGAGTAGAAGTTGTGGAGATAATTAAAGAAGAATTATTTCAAGCAAAAGGTGCCGTGGAGTTTGAAGCAAAATTAAATGAACTAATCCCTGACACATTTAGATACACCACAGAGTTATTATTTCCTGGCAAACAAGAACTTATTAGTTTAGAACACAGAGATGATGTCTTAGAGATATATAACAATGCATTCCCACACTATAAAGATGTTATAGGTTTAAAGTCACCAAATTAATTTATAGTCATATTTATTTTATATGAACTTGTTTGAAGACCTTAGAAGAATTAAAGAAATAATGATTTCAGAGTCCAAAAAGAAATGGGCAATAAAAGGTGGTAAATTAAATAAGACCTACAAGTTCAAGGATTTCAATGAAGCAAAAGATTTTGTAAACAAAGTTGCAACACTAGCCGAAGAAGAAAATCATCATCCTGAGATTATATGGATGTATAACACAGTAGAACTTAATTTGTCCACACATGATAAAGGGGATGAGGTTACAGACAAAGATAGAAGTTTATCTGATAGAATAGATAGTATATAATATTTATCTTTATGAAATTACAGGAACAATTAAATAGAACAAAAGAGTTAATGGGGTTACAACCATTAAACGAGGGAATCTTCAGACAGAAAGGTAAACTCAAAGACTTGATTAGAAAACTATTTAAGAAGGGGGGTAATGAAGAACAAATAGTACAAGAAATAAATCCTTACGAAGAAAAATACGGAAAAGGAAATTCAGGTTTTTTTGTCGATGGACAAAATTTCATGACCGTTTCAAATGAACACAAAGGGCCTGAAGTAAAATCATCAGAAGTTTATTGTTCTATTTTTGTTATCACAGACACCCCAATACCATTACCCACAGATAACACTAAAGAGTCTATAAACACATCATACGGAGTCATATTTCAAAAAAAAGAAGGTAATAACATAAAAGTGTTTTATAGTTATTTTAAATCCGTTTATGTAGTAGATGGACAAGTTACAGATGAAGTGTCACAATTAAGAGAATCAGAA
>Ga0315900_10000742_pt1 | contig 54399 bp, 68 predicted proteins | sample LakEriMetagenome_FD_203521 | JGI IMG/M metagenome (GOLD analysis project Ga0315900, IMG submission 203521) | Freshwater fungal communities from buoy surface, Lake Erie, Ohio, United States - Buoy 12 MA114 | ecosystem: Environmental > Aquatic > Freshwater > Lake > Lake biofilm | place: USA: Lake... | reverse complement strand
TTCCGCGCGAGTCGATCCGTCTCGTCTCACCCGATGGAGCGCTCGTTCGCGGTGTGCTCTGGACTCCGCCCAACGGCAAGCCGTGGAAGACCGCGGTGATCCTGTCGCATCCGCGCGGTGACTTCTCCGTGCACTACGCGTGTCCGTTGCTCGCCGCGGCCGGTTACGCCGTGCTCGGATTCGGCACGCGTTACATGAACAACGACACCGACTGTTTGCACGAGGCGTGCACCATCGACGTCGAGACCGTGTACAACGAGATGAAGCGACGCGGTGCCGAAGCCGTCGTTCTTCTCGGTAACTCGGGTGGTGGTTCGCTCATGGCGCTCGCTCACGCCGAACGCGGTATCGGCGACGGTTGGGTGGGTATGGCCGCACATCCGGGTGAAGGTGTGTTCATGCTTCAGGTGATCGATCCGAGTGTGGCCGTCGAAGACGACCCGTTCTCGACCGTTCCCGAGCTCGACATGTACAACCCCGACAACGGTTGGCGTCCGTGGCCCGAACCGTGCGTGTACGACAAGGAGTGGCTGGCGCGTTATCGCGCCGCGCAAGTGGAACGAGTCGCGCGGATCGATGCGGTCGCCAAGGCGAGCATCGCCGAGTCGACTGATGCCCTTGGGCGCCTCCGGGGTGTCGACGCCCACGCGGATCCGAAGCAATGGCGCGAGTTGCGGCGTCGCACAGTGTTCACGAGGTACCTCACGATTTATCGCACGCTCGCCGACCCGGCCTATCTCGATCTGTCGATCGACCCCGACGAACGTCCGATGGGTTCGCTTTTTGCGTTCCCCGATCCGTTCGACGCCAACTACGGACGTGGTGGTCTCGCGCGAACGATGACCGCCCGCGGATGGCTGAGCACGTGGAGCGGTTTGTCGAGTCACGCCAAGTTGGCCGACACGATGCCCAAGGTGAAGGTGCCGACGATCCTCATCCATCCGACCGCTGACACCGAGATTCGGGTGTGGCAGGCGAAGGAAATCGTCGACAACAGCGGTGCCGCCGACAAGACCTACGTGGAGATGAAAGGCGCGCCGCACTATCTGGAAGGACATCGACAAGAGGCACTCGGTCACGTGGCCGAGTGGTTGGCCAAGCGCTTCCCCTGACCGGTGTTCTGGTGCGGAATCTTCACCTTGACGGTGAAGATTCCGCACCAGAATCGCCGTCAGTGTCACGATCGCGCCCACAGATGGCGCATGGACATCTCGCTCTTGCGCTCGTGTGCCGAGTCTCAACATGGCGTGATCTCTCGCACCCAGGCTCATGCCCTCGGGATCACCGATCGCGTCTGGTACCGATTGCAGGAATCCGGAGTGTTGCGAAGCAGCCACAAGGGAGTCGCAATTCTCGTGGGTTATCCGGAAACTCGACTTCAACGAATGATGGCGGCCGTCCTGTCGATCGGCGACCATGCGATCGTGTCGCACCGATCAGCGGGAGAAATCTGGGGAGCGTGGAATGCGGAGGACGACGATCCGATCGACGTGATCGTCGGCAAGCGTCGCGGACGTCCGAGCCTGCCCGGAGTCATCACCCATCTTCCGCGAGACCTCGATGAGTTGGCCCCGCTTCGGCGCAATGATGTTCGGGTCACTGGCCCGGCGCGCACGCTCATCGATATCGCAGGTGTGAATCCGGCAGCAACGCAGTTCGTGATCGAGCGCATGTTGATGGCTGGGTTGATCACGCGTCGTCGGATCGCGGCCACGGTCGCTCGACATTCGAAGCAGGGCCGAGCCGGTATCGGACCATTGCGCGAAGTTCTGGTCTCGTGGCCGTACGAAGAACAGGCGTCCGAATCGGTACTCGAGTATCACTTGCAGAGAATCCTCGGCAACACAGCGCTGCCACCGTTCGAGACTCAGATCGAAGTGGGTCCGTATCGCCTCGACTTCGGATGGTCGGAGTGGAAGGTCGGATTGGAGGCTGACGGGTGGGGCAAGTTCGGCAGCCGCGACGACTTCGAACGCTTGTCGCGACGCGACAACTTCCTGCAGTCACGTGGTTGGTCGGTTGCTCACCTCACGTGGCGAGACATCGTTCGCCGACCGGGTTACGTGTACGCAACGGCCGAGAGTCTCTTGGTAGCGCGGGGTTGGACGTGGCACCCGCACCCACACCACTGGTGAGCCGAGCGTGGTTCTGGTGAGGTTTCTTCACCGTGACGGTGAAGAAACCTCACCAGAACATCGGTTGGGGGTGGGTCAGGGGAGTTGGAGGATGCGGGCGGTGTCCGCGCACGTCGCGACTCCGCGACCCGAACGCCGAGCCAGGTCGGCCACCTCGGCCACCAACTCGTCATTGCGCGGAGTCCGGCCGGCGGTGTCGGCGAAGTCCTCCAACCCCACCCGTACGTGGCCACCTCGCTCGATCGCCATCGTGGCCAGACCCGACCCGACCACGTCGCCACCCAGCACCGCCACCGCCCAGGCCAGACCGGTGCCAGCCAGCATCCCGATGTAGTGGTCGAGCGATTCCCGGGTCGGAGGCAGGCCGAAGTCGGGGCTCAGGTAGAACTTCACGAGCGACCCGGGCGGGAGCCCCCGGTGGGCGTGCTCGGTCAGAACCGCCTCCACGTACGCGGGGGTGAAACAGGCGATCGAGGCGCCCAGCCCCAGCTCACGGCATGAATCCCACTTGTAGGCCACGTCGGACGGGCTGAATCCGTAGAGGTACGACCCCAGGGTGACCGAACCCGGATCGACCAGGCCCATCCGCAGTCGGCCCAGGCCAGCCGCTGGCATCTCGGCAGCCAGCACCCGGTGGTGGTCCCAACGCTCGTGGATGGTTGACCCCAAGAAGTTCGCCGTGGGGTACACCAGGACCTCCGGGTGAACTGGTAAAAGCCCAGCGTAGGCGGATAATCCCAGGCTCCCCACGGCTTCGGGCCCGCCTCCGGCGGCCCGGATCGCCCGGAGGTCGTCGTGCTGGTGGACGATGGTCGCCCCGGCCTCCACACAGGCGACCCCGGACGCGGCGATCTGCTCGGGACTGACCGGCACATGTGGTTGGGTGGCCGGTCGCGTCGCCCCGTTCAGCGCCACCTCGATGATCACCGGATCCACCGCCCCAGTCTGGCCAGGATCCGTTGCGACGACGGCGGTCGAACCCGGTTTTTTGGTGAGGAAAATTGACCCTGGAGGTGAAAAAACCTCACCAGATCAACATGGGTGACCAGGTTGGGGAGCCCTGTGACCAGCGGTAGCGTTCACAACTCGTGTCTGACGGGCATCCAGCCCGACAGCAAGAACTGATGTCCGTGTGAGCCCGCTCGTCGGGGACCACATGGCAACAACCGAACTTGGTGCTCCGCCGGTCCTCGACCTGCGGAGCATCTGCGTGAATGGCAACCGCCACTCACAACAGTCAACTCAGCGCCAGGGCGACCTGGACCGGATGAAGAGGCTGCCTCATGGCAAAGACAGCGATCGTCGGCGAAAAGGTCGGCATGACACAGGTGTGGGCGGACGACAACCGCATCGTCCCCGTCACCGTGCTTCGTGTCGAACCGGCTCGCATCGTTCAAGTGAAGACCTCCGAGCGTGACGGTTACGCCGCGCTTCAGGTCACCTACGGACACAAGGATCAGAAGAAGTTGAGCAAGCCCGAGGCTGGTCACTTCTCGAAGGCTGGCGTCGACGCCGGTCGTCGTCTCGTCGAACTGCGTCTCGACTCGGTCGACGGATTCGAAGTCGGTCAGGAGATCAAGGTCGACGTTCTCGCCAAGGGCCAGAAGGTCGACGTCACCGCGGTGAGCCGCGGTAAGGGCTTCGCCGGCGGCATGAAGCGCCACAACTTCAACGGTCAGGGCGCGAGCCACGGTAACCACAAGCACCACCGTGCTCCGGGTTCCATCGGTTCGTGCACCTACCCGGGCCGCGTGCTCAAGGGTTTGCGCATGGCCGGTCACATGGGCCACGAGCAAGTCACGACCATGAATCTCGAAGTCGTCGATGCCGACGTCGAGCGTGGTTTGTTGTTGATCAAGGGTTCGATTCCGGGCCCGAACGGCGGCGTTGTGATCGTGCGCAACGCAGTGAAGGGGAAGTGAGTCATGCCCTCGCTGAAGCTCAAGAATCAGTCCGGTAAAGAAGTCGGCACCGTCGCTCTGAACGACGACGACTTCGGTCGCCAGCCCAACGTTCCGGTGATGCACCAAGTGGTCACCGCGCAGTTGGCCCACCGTCGCGCCGGAACGCAGAGCACCAAGACCCGCGCCGAAGTGTCGGGTGGTGGCAAGAAGCCTTTCAAGCAGAAGGGCACCGGTAACGCACGTCAGGGTTCGACGCGTTCGCCGCACTTCTCAGGTGGTGGTGTGGCCCTCGGCCCGAAGCCGCGCAAGTACTCGCAGAAGACACCCAAGCGCATGGTCAAGATCGCGTTGCAGTCGGCTCTCTCCGATCGCGCGAACGACGGCAAGGTCGTCGTGGTCGACAGCTGGAACTTCGACGCGCCCAAGACCTCTGACGCCAAGGCCGCTCTCGCCGCACTCGGCGTGTCGGGTCGCACGCTCGTCGTCGTGAAGCGCAACGAGATCAACGCCATCCGCAGTTTCCGCAACCTCGTCGACGTGCAGCTCATCGAAGTGGGCGAACTCAACGCCTACGACGTGTTGTGCAACGACTACATCGTGTTCACCCAGGCATCGCTGCCCGGTGCAGGCAAGGACGGTCAGTGATGAAGGATCCCCGCGACATCATCATCGCGCCGGTCGTCTCCGAGAAGAGTTACGGCCTCGTCGAGCGCGGCGTGTACACGTTCCACGTTCACCCCGACGCCAGCAAGCCCGAGATCCACGACGCGATCGAGGCCATCTGGGGCGTGAAGGTTCTCAAGGTCAACACTCTCAACCGTCGTGGTAAGCGCCAGCTCACGCGTGGAACCAACCGGATCGGTCAGCGTCCGGCCACCAAGCGGGCCATCGTCACCCTGGAAGCCGGCAGCGAGATCCCGCTGTTCGAGAACAACTGAGGCACTCATGGCTATTCGTAAGCGCAAGCCCACATCGGCCGGTCGTCGTTTCCAGACCTCGCACGATTTCTCCGAGATCACCAAGAGCACGCCCGAGAAGACGTTGCTCGCGAAGAAGTCGAGCAGCGGCGGTCGCAATGCCTACGGTCGCAAGACTGCGCGTCACCGCGGTGGCGGACACAAGAAGCAGTACCGCTTGGTCGATTTCAAGCGCAACAAGGACGGCGTGACCGCCAAGGTCGCCGCCATCGAATACGACCCCAACCGCACCTGCCGCATCGCGCTGCTCCACTACTCCGATGGTGAGAAGGCGTACATCCTCGCTCCGAAGGGACTCGAGGTCGGCCAGCAGGTCGAGAGTGGCCCGAAGGCCGACATCAAGCCCGGCAACTCGCTGCCGCTGCGCTACATCCCGGTCGGCACCATGGTGCACAACGTCGAGTTGCGTCCGGGTCAGGGCGGCAAGATGGGTCGCTCGGCGGGCACGGGTGTTCAGCTCGTCGCCAAGGAAGGTGCGCACGCCACGTTGCGTCTGCCCTCCACCGAAATGCGTCGCGTGCTCATCGACTGCCGCGCCACTGTCGGCGAAGTCGGCAACGCCGAGCACGAACTCATCAAGATCGGCAAGGCCGGTCGTAACCGCTGGAAGGGTGTGCGCCCGCAGACCCGCGGTGTGGCGATGAACCCCGTCGACCACCCCCTCGGTGGTGGCGAAGGCAAGACCTCGGGTGGACGCCCGGCGGTGTCGCCGTGGGGCAAGCCCGAGCGTCGCACTCGTAACACCAACAAGGCGTCGCAGAAGTTGATCGTCCGTCGTCGTCGTACGGCCAAGGGCCGTCGCTAGGAGAGAACAAGATGTCGCGCAGTCTCAAAAAGGGCCCGTTCATCGACGACCACTTGCTCAAGAAGGTCGACGCACTGAATCAGGCCAACGAAAAGAAGGTCATCAAGACCTGGAGCCGTCGCTCCACGATCATTCCCGACATGGTCGGTCACACCATCGCGGTGCACGACGGCCGCAAGCACGTCCCGGTGTACGTCACCGAGTCGATGGTCGGTCACAAGTTGGGCGAGTTCTCACCCACCCGGACCTTCAAGTTCCATGCAGGTCAGGAAAAGAACGTGAAGGGCAAGAAGTAATGACTGGTCCCAAGTTGAACGAGCGCGACTTCGTTCGCGGCGAGCGCACCGGCACGCGCGCGAGCGTGCGCGGTTCGCGTATGTCGGCGTCGAAGGCTCGCGTGGTCCTCGACCTCATTCGCGGTCTCGACGTCGTGAGCGCCGATCAGGTTCTGCAGTTCACCGAGCGCGAAGCCGCTCGTGTGGTCCGCAAGGTTCTCGCGTCGGCCGTGGCCAATGCGATCAACAACGACAACCTCGATGCCGAGTCGCTCTTCGTGCGCGCGTGCTACGCCGACGAAGGCCCGACGATGCGCCGCTTCAGCCCGCGCGCTCGCGGTCGCGCCACGCGCATCAACAAGCGCACCTGCCACATCACGATCGTGGTCGACACCCTCGACGACGACGCGTTGAAGATCGTCCAGGCTCGTCGCGATCGCGCCATCGCCGGCCGTCGCGCCGCGCGTGGTGGTGGAGTCGCCGACCGTCGTGCTCGCGTGGCCAAGAGCCGCGAGGCCCGCAGCGAGTCCGCTGAAGCCGCCGAGTCGACCGCGGTCGAGTCCGGTGAGGCCACGGCAGCACCCGAGACGACCAACACCCCCGATTCGGCCGAGGAGAACAGCTGATGGGCCAGAAGATCAATCCGTACGGCTTCCGCCTCGGTGTGACCACCGATTGGAAGAGCCGCTGGTTCAGCGAGCGCCAGTACAAGGACTACCTCACCGAAGACTGGAAGATCCGCGACTACATCATGCTGAGCCTCGGCGACGCGGCGATCAGCCGCATCGAAGTCGAGCGCAAGCGTGGCGAGACTCTCAAGGTCGACATCCACACCGCGCGTCCCGGCATCGTGATCGGTCGTAAGGGCGCCAAGGCCGACGAGATCCGCGCGGGTCTCACCAAGCTCACTGGCAACAACAAGGTGCAGCTCAACATCGTCGAGATCAAGTCACCCGAACTCGACGCCGCTCTCATCGCGCAAGGTGTGGCCGATCAGCTCGTGGGTCGTATCGCCTTCCGTCGCGCCATGAAGCGTGCGGTCCAGAACGCGCAGAAGGCCGGCGCACTCGGCATCCGCGTGCAGTGCTCGGGTCGTCTCGGTGGAGCCGAAATGAGCCGCACCGAGTGGTACCGCGAAGGTCGCGTGCCGTTGCACACGCTGCGCGCCGACATCGACTACGGATTCCGCGAGGCTCGCACCTCGAGCGGCCGCGTCGGTGTGAAGGTCTGGATCTACCGCGGCGACATCCTCCCGTACAAGCCGCAGAACGACGACAAGATCATTCGCGAAGCGGCCATGGCCGTTGGCGAGACCTCGGGTCCGGCGGGCGCCAAGCGCGTCGTGTCGTCGAGTGGTCGTCGCAAGGCCGAAGAGACCGCAGAAGCCGCACCGCTCATCAAGGAAGCCGATCCCGAACTCGAGAAGTTGCTCGACGAAGAAGAAGAGATCGTGCGCCGTACCCACGAGGGATCCGAGACCCCTCACTTCCGTGGACAGGACTGATTGATCATGTTGATGCCTCGTCGAGTCGCGCACCGCAAGCACCACCGCGGTCGTATGAAGGGAATGTCGAAGGGCGGAAGCGCATTGGCTTTCGGCCAGTACGGCATTCAGGCTCTCGAACCCTGCTGGCTCACCGCCCGTCAGATCGAAGCCGCCCGTATCGCCATGACCCGCCACATCAAGCGTGGTGGCAAGGTCTGGATCAACGTGTTCCCCGACAAGCCGGTCACCAAGAAGCCGGCCGAAACCCGCATGGGTTCGGGCAAGGGCAACCCCGAGTTCTGGGTGGCCGTCGTCAAGCCCGGTCGCGTGTTGTTCGAGTTGTCATTCCCCGATCCGAAGCAGGCGCACGAAGCCCTCGAGAAGGCCGTGCAGAAGCTCCCGATCAAGGCGCGCATCATTTCGCGTGAGGAGGCGATCTGATCATGGCCAATCGCATCACCAAGGAGCGCGCCGAGTTGCGCGAACTCGATCTCGCTTCGTTGGCGGGCCAGCTCAAGGCCGCCAAGCAGGAGGCGCTCAACCTGCGCTTCCGCGCCGCCACCGGACAGATCGACAACCACGCCGAGTTGCGCGCGGTTCGTCGTCGTATCGCCCGCATCAACACCCTCATCCGTCAGCGTGAGATCGCTGCCGCCGAGGCCGGAGAGTGAACATGACCGAGAACACCGAACGCAACGTGCGCAAGGTCCGCGACGGAGTCGTGGTCTCCTCGAAGATGGACCGCAGCATCGTGGTCGCCGTCGTCGAGCGCGTCCGTCACCCGAAGTACAACAAGTTCGTCATGCGTACCAAGAAGTTGTACGCGCACGACGAAACCAACGACGCGCGCGAAGGCGACAAGGTTCGGGTCATGGAAACCCGTCCCATGTCGAAGACCAAGCGCTGGCGTCTCGTCGAAATCGTCGAGCGGGCCAAGTGACCGGCCGGGAATCGAAACAGGAGTCACGATGATCCAGCAGGAAAGCCGCCTCCGGGTAGCCGACAACAGCGGCGCCAAGGAAGTGCTCGTCATCAAGGTGCTCGGTGGTACTCGCCGCCGTTACGCCTCGATCGGCGACATCTTCGTTGCCACCGTCAAGGACGCCATCCCCGGTGCAGGAGTCAAGAAGGGCGAGGTCGTCAAGTGCGTCGTCGTCCGTGTGAAGAAGGAGAAGCGCCGTCCCGACGGCAGCTACATCCGTTTCGACGAGAACGCCGCCGTGGTCATCAAGGACGACCTCACGCCGCGTGGCACGCGAATCTTCGGACCAGTCGGTCGCGAGCTCCGCGACAAGAAGTTCATGCGCATCGTGTCGCTCGCCCCGGAGGTGTTGTGAGATGAAGATCCGTAAGGGTGATTTCGTCGTCGTCGTCGCGGGCAAGGACCGCGGCAAGGAAGGCGTCGTCTCGCGCGTCATGCCCACCACCAATCAGGTGATCGTCGACGGCGTGAACGTGGCCAAGAAGCACCAGAAGCCCCGCAAGGCCAACGAGCAGGGCGGCATCATCGACCGCGACATGCCCATCGACGCGTCCAACGTCATGGTCGTTCACAACGGCAAGCCCACCCGCGTCGGATTCAAGACTGCGTCCGACGGCACCAAGGTGCGCATCGCCAAGTCCACCGGAGAAGAGATCTGATGGCCACGTCAACAGCGCCCCGCCTCAAGGCCAAGTACCAGTCGGTCGTTCGCGATCAGCTGAAGGCCGATCTCGGTATGGCGAACACCATGCAGGTGCCGCGCATCGAGAAGATCGTGATCAACATGGGAGTTGGCAAGGCCACTCAGCAGCCGTCGCTGCTCGAGGGTGCCGTCGCCGACCTCACCAAGATCTCGGGTCAAAAGCCCATGGTCACCAAGTCGCGTGACTCCATCGCCAACTTCAAGCTCCGCGAGAACCAGGCGATCGGCTGCAAGGTCACGCTGCGCGGCGATCGCATGTGGGAGTTCTTCGACCGTCTGCTCGCCGTGGCCATCCCGCGTATCCGCGACTTCCGTGGTCTCAACCCCAACTCGTGGGACGGCCGTGGCAACTACACGTTCGGTCTCACCGACCAGACGGTGTTCCCGGAAATCGACTACGACAAGATCGACGCGCCCCGTGGCATGGACATCACCATCGTCACCTCCGCCACGACTGATGCCGATGGCAAGGCGCTGCTCGATGCGTTCGGATTCCCGTTCAAGCGTGGAGCCGAGGCGGCAGCCATTCCGAAGAAGAAGAAGTCCGTGCGTCGCGGTCCGGCTCAGGCCGGCAAGAAGAAGTAATCGAGAGGTCGAACAACATGGCCAAGAAGTCGTTGATCAACAAGTCAGCCGCCAAGCCGAAGTTCAAGGTGCGCGCGTACACCCGTTGCCGCAAGTGCGGTCGGGCTCGTTCGGTGTACCGCAAGTTCGGACTCTGCCGCCTGTGCCTTCGCGAGATGGCGCACGCTGGTGAGATCCCTGGTCTGACGAAGTCGAGCTGGTGAGGTACCGATGCTGACTGATCCCATTGCCGACATGCTCACGCGCATCCGAAACGCCAATGTTTCGATGCACGATGAGGTGAAGATGCCGTCCTCGAAGCAGAAGGTCGCGCTCGCCAAGATCCTGGAGCAGGAGGGTTACATCTCCGGCTTCTCGGTCGCGCCCAATCCCAAGGGCCCGGGCCAGATCCTTTCGATCACCATGAAGTACTCGTCTGATCGCCGTCGCACCATCGCCGGCATCAAGCGCATCTCCACACCGGGCTTGCGGGTCTACCGCAAGTCGAACACCGTGCCGCGCGTGCTCGGTGGTCTGGGTGTGGCCGTCCTGTCAACCAGCCAAGGGCTCATGACCGACCGTGAAGCGCGCAAGCGCAAGGTCGGCGGTGAAGTCCTCTGCTACGTGTGGTGAGCCGAGGAGCCTGACATGTCACGTATCGGCAATTCCCCCATCACGGTTCCGTCCGGAGTCGACGTTTCCATCAATGGCGCCACCATCACGGTGAAGGGTCCCAAGGGAACCTTGTCGCGCACACTCGAAGGCGGCATCTCGGTTCGCAAGGACGAGTCGGCACTTCTGGTCGAGCGTCCCAACGACGAGCGCGAGTCGCGCAGCCTTCACGGTCTGTCGCGTGCGCTCGTTCAGAACATGGTCGTCGGTGTCACCGAGGGTTACGCCAAGGAACTCGAGATCGTCGGCGTGGGTTATCGCGCCGAGGCCAAGGGACCGAGCGCTCTGCGTCTCAACCTCGGCTTCTCGCATCCGGTCGATTTCCCGGGTCCCGATGGCATCACCTTCGAGGTTCCGGTCCAGACACGAATCATCGTGAAGGGCATCGACAAAGAACTCGTCGGTCAGGTGGCCGCCAACATTCGTTCGATCCGCAAGCCCGAGCCTTACAAGGGCAAGGGTGTGCGTTACGTCAACGAGAAGATCCTGCGCAAGGCCGGTAAGGCCGGCAAGAAGTGATGCGCGGTAGGGAGACGCAATGACCAAGATCGCCAATCAGCGCCGCACCGGACGACTCCGTCGTCACTCGCGCGTGCGCAAGAAGATTCACGGCACCGCCGAGCGTCCGCGCTTGTCGCTGTACCGCTCGAACAAGCACCTCATCCTTCAGGTGATCGACGACGATCGCGGTGTCACCATCGCGTCGGCCTCGTCGGTCGAAGCAACGGTGCGTCAGTCGGGTGGAGGCAGCAACGTCGCCGCCGCCGCACGCCTGGGCCAGCTCGTCGCCGAGCGCGCCAAGGCCGCTGGTGTCAACAAAGTCGTGTTCGACCGTGGTGGATACCTCTACCAGGGTCGCGTCGCCGCCGTCGCCGAGGCGGCCCGAGCAGCCGGACTGGAGTTCTGATGTCGAACGCTCCCGCATATGGCGGTAACCCGCGCCAGGGTGGCCAACAGCAGGGTGATGGCGGTCGCGAATCGCGCGTCATTCACATCAATCGCGTGGCCAAGGTCGTCAAGGGCGGTCGTCGCTTCTCGTTCACCGCGCTCGTCGTGGTGGGCGATGGCAACGGTCGCGTCGGTCTCGGTTACGGCAAGGCCAAGGAAGTTCCGTTGGCCATCCAGAAGGGCACCGAAGACGCCAAGCGCAACATGTTCGATGTTCCGTTGGCTGGCAGCACCATCACACATCCGGTGATCGGCATCCTCGGCGCAGGCCGCGTGATGCTCAAGCCGGCTGCTCCTGGTACCGGTGTGATCGCCGGTGGCGCCGCTCGTGTCATTCTCGAAGAGGCCGGTATCCACGACGTCCTGTGCAAGTCGCTCGGTTCGTCGAATGCCATCAACGTGGCGCGCGCCACGATCGAAGGTCTCAAGGCTCTGCAGCGTCCCGACGAAGTCGCAGCGCGTCGCGGTATCCCCGCCGACTCGTTCGTTCCCAAGGGTCTGCTGAAGGCGTACACCGAGCGCAAGCGCTCGATCGCAGCAGGAGAGTCGCACTGACCATGTCTGGCACCATCACCGTCAAGCAGATCAAGTCGGGTGCACACGTGAAGCCCAAGGCTCGCGGCACTCTGCGCGCGTTGGGGCTCGGCCGTATCGGCCAGACCAACACGCTGCCCGACCGTCCCGAGATCCGCGGCATGATCGCCCGGGTCCCTCATCTCATCGAGGTTTCCACCTCGGGCTCGAAGGAGAGCTGAGCATGCGCGTCGACGAACTCTCACCCGCACCCGGGTCGACCCACCGCAAGAAGCGCGTCGCTCGTGGTATCGGCGGCAAGGGCGGTAAGACCGCCGGCCGCGGTACCAAGGGTCAGCGTGCTCGTGGTCGCGGCAAGGTTGCTCGCGGCTTCGAAGGTGGACAGATGCCCCTCAAGCAGCGTGTTCCGAAGTTGAAGGGCTTCAACAACCCGTTCCGCGTCGAGTACCAGGCCGTCAACCTCGACTCCATCAACGAACTCACCGAGTCGGCAGTCACACCCGAGGTCCTCTTGGCCCGCGGCGTGCTCCACAAGGGTGCGTTCGTGAAGGTTCTGGCTCGTGGCGAGATCACCCGCAAGGTCGACGTGTCGGCTCACGCCGTGTCGAAGGCGGCTCAGGCCGCGATCGAAGCCAAGGGTGGATCGGTCACCATCATCCCGCTGCCGTACAAGGTTCGTCCGGCTGCCAACGGCAACCAGTTCACCAACCGCTGAGTCGAACCCGACTCGTCACTGCGATCGGTAGAGGAGCATCGTGATCTCGAATCTCAAGAACATGTTCAAGGTCCCCGACCTTCGGAACAAGATCTTGTTCACGTTGCTCATGGTCACGCTGTACCGCCTCGGCGCGTACGTCCGCGTTCCCGGTATCGACGATCAGGCCGTGCGTCAGTTGCGCGAGTCGGCTCGTCAGCAGGGTGCGCTCGGCTTCCTCAACCTGTTCTCGGGTGGAGCGTTCTCCAGCTTCGCGGTGTTCGCGCTCGGCATCATGCCGTACATCACGGCCAGCATCATCATGCAGGTGCTCACCGTGGTCATTCCGAAACTCGAGGAATGGCAGAAGGAAGGTGCGGTCGGCCAGCGCAAGATCACGCAGTGGACGCGTTACGTGGCCATCGCGATCGCGCTTCTCCAAGCGGCTGGTCTCACCTTCATCTTCGGTCAGGGCCGCGGCTCGGCGTTCTTCACCGCCTCGGCCACTGCTCCCGACATCGTGTTGCTGCCCGATGGAATGTGGCCGCGCGGCCTGCTCGTCATCATCACTCTGGTGGCCGGTACGGCATTGCTCATGTGGATGGGTGAGATCATCAGCCAGCGCGGTATCGGCAACGGTATGTCGATTCTGATCTTCGCGTCGGTGGTGTCGTCGCTCCCGTTCAGCTACTACTCCATCCTGCAGAGCAAGAAGTGGTTCGTCTTCGGTGTGCTGGTGGCCATCTCACTCGCCATCCTCGTCGCCGTCGTCCGCGTCGAACTCGGTCAGCGCCGCATTCCGGTGCAGTTCGCCAAGCGCGTGGTCGGTCGTCGCATGTTCGGTGGCCAGAGCACCTACATCCCTCTCAAGGTCAACCAGGCCGGCGTGGTCCCGATCATCTTCGCCAGCTCGGTGATGCTCCTGCCCGTGCTGCTCACCAACGTGATCGGCTCCGATCGTGGTTGGCGGCGCAGCCTTACCGAGTGGGTCGACCGCAACCTGGTGAGTTCGCAGGGCCTGCTCTACATCGTGGTGTTCGCTCTGCTCATCATCGCGTTCGCGTACTTCTACAACTCGATCGCCTTCGATCCGATTCGTCAGGCCGACCAGATCCGTCGTCAAGGCGGCTTCATCCCCGGCATTCGTCCCGGTCCGCAGACCGAGAGCTACCTCGCGCGCGTCGTGAACCGCATCACACTTCCCGGTGCACTCTTCGTCGCGTTCATCGCCATCCTGCCGTACATCGTGCTGTGGGTCGGCGACGTGCAGTCCTTCCCGTTCGCGGGCACCACGGTGCTCATCGCGGTGGGTGTCGCACTCGAACTCATGCGCCAGGTCGACAGCCAGTTGATGTTGCGCAACTACGAGGGATTCCTGAAGTGACGCGCCACCGGCGTCGTCGTTCGCGCCGGAGCTGACCGATGATCCAGGGCGTCCGGCTCATCCTCATCGGTCGCCAAGGCGCCGGTAAAGGAACTCAGTGTCAGCGTTTGTCGCGTCACTACGTGGTTCCGCACATCTCCACCGGAGACATGTTGCGTGCCGCCGTGCGTGAGGGCACCGAGTTGGGCAACGCCGCCAAACAAGTGATCGAGTCCGGCCGCTTGGTTGGTGACGAGATCATGATCGAACTCGTCCGCCATCGACTGTCCGAGGACGACGCCACCACCCGCGGCTACATCCTCGACGGGTTTCCCCGCACCGTGACCCAGGCCGAGGCCCTCGACGCCCTGACCGCCACCAAGCCGGTGCACGCCGTGATCGACCTCGACGTACCGCGCGATCTGGTTCTGGCCCGCATCTCCTCGCGGCGGGTCTGCCGGGACTGCGGCACCAACTACACGGCCAGTGGCCGCGAGCGCCACCCCTGGACCTGCGACACCTGTGGGGGAGACGTGGTCCAGCGCGACGACGACACCGAGGAGTCGGTGAACCGACGTCTCGACCTGTACGAGACCCAGACCGCACCCTTGCTCGAGTACTACGGGTCGCGGGGTCGCCTCACGGTGGTGGACGGTTCGGCCAGCCCCGACACCGTCTTCGCCCGGATGACGGCGGCCATCGAAGCCGCCCAACGGGGTGGGTCCTGACCCGACCGGGTCGCCGAAACAGCCGAAAACTGGCCCGGTGGGGTGGCGGAAAACCCCCGGTAGCATCGTCAACCGGCCCTGATCTGACCTCTGTCACGCATCAGTCAGTCGAACCGTGAAACGCCAAGGAGGCAGTTCTGGCCAAACCTAAAGACGACGCCATTCTTCTGGAAGGCACGATCCTCGAGTCGCTCCCGAACGCCATGTTCAGGGTCGAGTTGGAGAACGGCCACAAAGTTTTGGCGCACATCTCCGGAAAGATGCGCATGAACTACATCCGCATCCTCCCCGGCGACAAGGTGCAAGTCGAACTCACTCCGTACGACCTCACTCGGGGTCGCATCACCTACCGATACAAGTGAACAACAAGAAGCGAGACGACCGATGAAGGTCCGACCCAGCGTCAAGAAGATCTGTGAGAAGTGCAAGGTGATCCGTCGTCATGGACGGGTCATGGTCATTTGTGAGAACCCGCGCCACAAGCAGCGCCAGGGCTGAGAAGAAAGCAGACGTTTTTCAATGGCTCGTATTTCCGGTGTCGACATCCCCCGCGAGAAGCGGTTGGAGATCTCACTCACCTACATCTTCGGCATCGGTCGTCCGACTGCTCAGAAGATCTGCTCAGACCTCGGTCTCAACGCCAACACTCGCGTGCGCGATCTCACCGAAGACGAAGTGAACCGCATTCGCGTGTGGGTCGATCAGAACATCACCGTCGAAGGTGACCTGCGCCGTGAAGTGCAGCAGGACATCAAGCGCAAGATCGAAATCCAGTCCCTGCAGGGTGTGCGTCATCGCCGCGGCCTGCCCGTGCGCGGTCAGCGCACCAAGACCAACGCTCGTACCCGCAAGGGCCCGAAGAAGACCGTGGCCAACAAGAAGAAGGCAGTGAGGAAGTAAGTCATGGCCAAGCCGAAGCCGGGCGGACGCCGCCCCCGCAAGCGCGAACGTCGGAACGTCACCGTGGGTGTGTGCCACATCAAGTGCTCGTTCAACAACACCATCGTCAGCATCACCGATCCCGAGGGCAATGTGGTCTCGTGGGCGTCGGGTGGTGGCGTCGGTTTCAAGGGGTCGCGCAAGAGCACCCCGTTCGCTGCTCAGTTGGCGGCCGAGAAGGCGGCCAAGGCTGCGTTCGAACAGGGCATGCGCCGCGTCGAAGTGCACGCCAAGGGCCCGGGCTCGGGTCGTGACACCGCCATTCGTTCGCTCCAGAACACCGGAATCGAAGTGACGGGCATCAAGGACGTCACGCCGGTTCCGCACAACGGTTGCAAGCTGCCGAAGCGGAAGAGGAACTAAGTCATGGCTCGTTACACCGGACCCAAGGTGCGCTTGTCGCGTCGCCTCGGCATCAACGTCTTCGAGAACAGCAAGGGCTCCAAGGCTCTCGAGCGTCGCCCGTTCCCTCCCGGCCAGCACGGCCGCACGCGTCGTCGTTCGAGTGGCAGCGAGTACCTCACTCAGCTCCAGGAGAAGCAGAAGGCCAAGTACATCTACGGCGTTCTCGAGCGTCAGTTCCGCAAGACCTACGAAGAGGCGAACCGCCTCGCCGGCCCGACCGGTGAGAACCTGCTGCGTCTTCTCGAGCTTCGTCTCGACAACGTGGTGTACCGCGCCAACTGGGCCAGCACCCGTCCGCAGGCGCGCCAGTTCGTGAGCCACGGTCTGGTGCTCGTCAACGGCAAGCGTCTCAACATTCCGAGCGCGCGCGTGAAGGCTGGTGACGTCGTCACGTTGTCGCCCAAGGCGCGCAACATGATCGTGATCCAGCACAACCTCGACACCCTCGACCGTTCGGTCGTGGGTTGGCTCGAGACGGGCGACGGCGGCAAGCAGGTCTCCGTTCGCACCGAACCGTCGCGCGAGCACATCGATGTGCCGGTGCGCGAACAGCTCATCGTCGAGTTGTACTCCAAGTAATCCAAGGCCCGAACAAGGAAGTGTCCATGCTCGTCATTCAGCGCCCCACCGTCGAAGCCGACAACGAGGAGTCCAACAATCGCCAGCGTTTCGCGATCGGACCGCTCGAGCCGGGTTTCGGCCACACCATCGGCAATTCGCTGCGTCGCACACTGCTCTCGGCCATCCCGGGTGCAGCCATCACCACCGTCAAGTTCGACGAGGCGCTGCACGAGTTCGACACCATCACTGGTGTCTCCGAGGACGTCACCGACATCATCCTCAACCTGAAGGACATCGTTCTTCGCTCCGACTCGGAAGACGACGTCGTTCTTCGTCTCGACGTGCGCGGTGAAGCCGTCATCACCGCGGGCGACATCAAGTGCCCGGCCGAAGTCGAGATCCTCAACAAGGATCTCGTCATCGCGCACGTGAATTCGAAGGGCCGTCTGGCCATCGATCTCACCGTGTCGCAGGGTCGCGGTTACCTCTCGTCCGACCGCGAGGCCGGCACCCGGACCATCGGCGTGATCCCGATCGACTCGATTTTCTCGCCGGTTCGTCGCGTGATGTTCGACGTGCAGCCCACGCGTGTCGAGCAGTCGACCAACTACGACCGTCTCGTGATCGACATCGAGACCGACGGAACCATGAGCCCGCGCGAAGCCCTGGCATCGGCCGGTGCCACGCTCCGCTCGCTGGTCGACCTGGTGGCCAATCTCTCCGACGAACCCAAGGGTCTCGAACTCGGTGAAGTCATCCAGGCCGGCGCATCCAGCCCCGATCTCGACATCGCCATCGAAGAACTCGATCTGTCCGAGCGTCCGCGCAACTGCTTGAAGCGCGCGCAGGTGAACACCATCGGTGAGCTCCTGCAGAAGACCGAGGACGATCTGCTCAACATCACCAACTTCGGCCAGAAGAGCCTCGACGAAGTCAAGCAGAAGCTCGACGAGCGCGGTCTCTCGCTGCGCGGCTGACGAACAACGAACTGAACGAAGAGAGACGACGACCATGCCCGCAACACCCCGACGCGCTCGCAACTTCGGTGGCAGTGCTGCTCACCAGAAGTTGATGATGGCCAACCTCGCGGCATCGCTGTTCGCCGCTGAGGCGATCGAGACGACCGAGGCCAAGGCCAAGGCTTTGCGCCCCATCGCCGAGAAGCTCATCACCAAGGCGAAGAAGGCTCAGGACGGCGACGCCGCCAGCCTGCACCGCATCCGTCAGCTCCAGTCGTACCTGGGTGACAAGGAGATGACCCACAAGTTGGTCTCCGACATCGCTCCGCGTTTCGCCGACCGCAATGGCGGTTACTTGCGCATTCTGAAGCTGGGTCCGCGTCAGGGTGACAACGCCCCGATGGCTCGCGTCGAACTCGTCTGATTCGAACGAGTCCGTCACCGGGCTCCCTGACCACCACGCTCATGTCCTCGAACGAACCCGCCTCACGGCGGGTTCGTCTGTTGTTGGCCTACGACGGCTCGCACTTCCACGGCTTCGCCACCAACGATGGTGTGCGTACGGTCGCCGGGTCGTTGAACGACGCGTTGTCCACCATCGCGCAGAGCGACATCGAGGTCCAGGGTGCCGGACGCACCGACGCCGGTGTTCATGCGTGGGGTCAAGTGGTGAGCGTCGATCTGCCAGTCGACCTCGATCTCGAGACGTTGCCGCGACGCCTCACCAAGATGTGCGCTCCGGGTGTCGTGGTGCGCGAGGCGGCGCCAGCCGACGCCGAGTTCTCGGCCCGCTTCTCGGCCACCTGGCGTCACTATCGCTATCTCGTTCTGAACGACGAGACGCCCGACCCGTTCATGGCCGCGACATCGTGGCACGTGAGCCAACCGCTCAACCTGCCGCTCATGCAGATGGCCTGCGATCCGTTGGTGGGGGAGCACGACTTCTCGTCGTTCTGCCGGCGTCCGAAAGAGGGCGAGCACTCGCTCGTCCGCCGGGTCGTCTCGGCCGAATGGACCGAACAGCGCACCGAACACGGGGCCCGACTCCTGCGTTTCGAGATCAGGGCCACCGCCTTTTGCCACCAGATGGTCCGCTCGATCGTGGGCACCCTGGTCGACGTCGGAACCGGCAAGTTCACCCCCGGTCAGATCACGGGGATCTTGGCCGCCCGTTCCCGGTCAGCCGCAGGTCAGGTGGCCCCTCCCGAGGGTCTGTGCCTGTGGGAAGTCGGGTACTAGGCCCGTATCATTCCAGGGTCCTGTGTGCGGTCGGTGTACCGCGCCAGCTCGTCGAAAGAAGTTCTCATGAGCACCTACTCACCCAAGGCCAGCGATGTGAAGCGCGAGTGGCATGTCCTCGATGCCGAGGGCATGGTGCTCGGTCGCATGTGCACCGAAGCCGCCCGTCTCTTGCGCGGCAAGCACAAGCCCGTGTTCGCACCCCACATGGACATGGGCGATCACGTCATCATCATCAACGCCGACAAGGTCGTCATGACGTCGGGTAAGGCCGATCGCCACATGATCTATCGCTACTCGGGATACCCCGGCGGTATGAAGAGCGAGACCTTCGCTCACTTGTTGGCGCGCCGTCCCGATGAGGCCATCCGCAACTCGGTTCGCGGCATGTTGCCCAAGGGTCCTCTCGGTCGTCAGATGATCAAGAAGTTGAAGGTGTACGGCGGCTCCGAGCACCCGCACTCTTCGCAGAACCCGACCGTTCGCAACATCGACCACGCCAAGGCCCGCTGAAGGATCGCATCATGAGCAAGCCCCTTACTCAGACCACCGGACGTCGCAAGGCCGCCATCGCGCGTGTACGTGTTCGTCCGGGCACCGGCAAGGTCGTCATCAACGGCAAGCCGATCGATCAGTACTTCGGCACCGCGACGCAGCGCAACTCGGCTGTCGAGGCGCTCCGTGTCACCAACACCGCCGAGCAGTACGACGTCGACGCCACCATCATCGGTGGTGGAGTGACCGGTCAGTCCGGCGCGATGCGCATGGGCCTGGCTCGTTCGCTCGCCGAACTCGACCCTGAAGCGCGCCCCGCCCTCAAGAAGGCCGGACTGCTCACCCGCGACTCGCGTCGCAAGGAGAGCAAGAAGTACGGCCTCAAGAAGGCCCGTAAGGCGCCGCAGTACACCAAGCGCTGAGCGAGCGCCGCATGTCGGCACCCGCGCACCCGCGGTTCGGAACCGATGGGGTTCGTGGCGTCGCCATCGAAGAGATCACTCCCGAGTTCGCCTTGGCCCTCGGCCGTGCCGTTGGTCGGGTGTTGTCCCCGTCGCGTCTGGTGATCGGCCGAGATCCGCGCGAATCCGGGCCAGCTCTGCAGACCGCGTTGGCGGCCGGTGTCGCGGCTCAAGGCGTCGATGTGGATGACGTCGCTGTCGTTCCGACGCCGGCGATCGCTGCGTTGGCCGCGCGCGATGGTATTCCCGGTGTGGTGATCACGGCGTCACACAACCCGTACACCGACAACGGCATCAAGGTGTTCGCAGCCGGTGGCCGCAAAGTCGACGACGCCACGCAGCGGGCGATCGAGGTCGAGCTCGCGTCCATCTTGGCCGCCGAGCCGAGCGGATCGATTCCGCGTCGTGTGGGAACCGTGGTTCCGCGTACCGAAGCGTTGTCGTGGTACGTCGACCACGTGGTGTCGTTGTTCGCCGAGCGGTGCTTGGCCGGCGCGCGCGTGGTTCTCGACACCGCCAACGGCGCGATGTACGAAGCGGCTCCGCGTGTGTTCCGTGCGCTCGGTGCCGATGTGATCGTGCTCAACGATGCTCCCGACGGAACCAACATCAATCGCGAGTGCGGGGCCACGGCGCCGCGTCAGTTGTGCGACTTCGTTCGTCAGATGGGTGGCGTCGACTTCGCGTTCGCATTCGACGGTGACGGTGACCGTGTGATCGCGGTCGACGATCGTGGGCAGGTGGTCGACGGTGATCGACTCATCGCCCTGTCGGCTCTCGAACGGCGCGAGCAAGGTCGTCTGGCCGGCAGCGTCGTGGTCGCCACGGTCATGGCCAACCTCGGATTCCACCGGGCCATGGAAGCGGCCGGAATTCAGGTGGTCACCACACCAGTCGGAGACCGTCACGTTCTCGACGCAATGGACGACGGTGGATTCGTCCTCGGTGGCGAGCAGAGTGGCCACATCATTCATCGTGACATGGGCACCACTGGCGACGGCCTCGTGGCAGCCGTGTTCGTGTCGGTTCTGGCGCGTCGTCGTGCACGCAGTCTGTCCGAGTTGGCGTCGGCCGTCATGACCACGTATCCGCAAGTGCTGCGTAATGTTCGTGTGGGTCGCCGTCCGGCTGACGCAGCCGCTGAAATGCGTGACGAGATCGCCGCCGAAGAACAGCGTCTCGGGTCCGAGGGACGGGTGTTGGTTCGATCGAGTGGAACCGAGCCGCTGGTGCGTGTGATGGCCGAAGCCGCGTCACATGACGAAGCGCAGGCCGTGGTCGATCGGCTCTGCGCCGTGGCCACCGAGCGTTTCGCCTGATCATCAGCGTCCCCGACCCCTCGGTAACCTGTCGGACATGTGCGGCATCATCGCTCTGGTGAGCCGTCCGTCGACCCGTGGGGTCCCGACGGTCGATTCGATCCTCGCGCCGCTCGACCGCGCCGCGCAGTCGTCGTCGCTCGAGGACATCACCGCTCTGGTGGGTGGGGTCAACGAGATCCTGAAGGGTGTGCCCGGGTGTCGGGCGCTTCTCGGCCAGCGTGAACTCGAAGTCGGGATCGACACGCGGCTCGATCGGATCGATGCCGCCATTGCTCAGGTCGAGCGGACCCTCGACGACGGGGCCAGTGATCTGAGTGACGACGAACTCGAGCGGCTGTCGTCACGGGTCATCGCCGCGCGCGACGTGGTGTGGTCGATTCGGAACGACCGCTTGCGCACCGCCCGCGCCGTGGCCGATCTGGCCGGTCGTGAGGCGAGCACGGCCGCCATCGCCGGCTATCTCATGATTCAACAGTCTCTGTCGGTGCTCGATCGGCTCGAGGTGCGTGGTCGTGACTCGGCCGGCATTCACGTCTTCGTGTGGAACCACGGTCTGTCTGCCGACGATCCGACGTTGCGTCACGCAATCGATGAACGCGGAAGCGATCCGCTCTTCCAGAACCGGTCGGTACGTTCGGTTGCCGACGGGTCGGTTCTCTCGTTCGTGTACAAGGCCGCGGCCGAGATCGGTGAGCTCGGTGACAACACGCGGGCCTTGCGTGCCGCCGTGGCCAGTGACGATCTGTTGCGGCGCGCGTTGTCGAATCCGGCCGCGCGCACGTCATTGGTGGGTCACACGCGGTGGGCGAGTGTGGGCATCATCTCCGAACCCAACGCCCATCCGGTCAACAGTGAATTCATCGACTCGTCACCCGATCCGTACGTGATCGCGGCCCTGAACGGTGACGTCGACAATCACGGCGATCTTCGTATCGAGTACGGGCTGCGTTTCGCTCATGCGATCACCACTGACGCCAAGGTCATTCCGTCGCTGGTGTCCACGCATCGCGCCAAGGGAGCCGAACCGGTCGAGGCCTTTCGGCGGACGGTGGCCTCGTTCGAAGGGTCGGTCGCCATTGCGGCCGCGGCCAGTGACGACCCCAATCGTCTTTTCGTCGCGCTGCACGGCAGTGGTCAGGGTTTGTTCGTCGGTCTCGCCGACGACTGTTACGTGGTGGCCAGCGAACCGTACGGAGTCGTCGAAGAAACCGCGCGCTATCTACGTCTCGACGGTGAGATGACGTCATCGGCATCCGATGTGAAGGGTCAGATCGTGGTGCTCGACGGTGAGCGGGCCGGCACCGTCGAGGGCATCATGCGGCTGTCGTACGACGGGTCCGACATGCCGGTTGGCGAGAGCGAACTCACGCGTGCCGAAGTCACGACTCGCGACATCGATCGGGGCGACGCTCCGCACTTCTTGTTGAAGGAGATCGGCGAAGCACCCGAGAGTCTGCGCAAGACGTTGCGCGGCAAGATCGCCGAAGTGGACGGCCGACTGGTGGCTCGACCGGGCTCGCGCGCTCTTCCGGCCGCGGTGGTGTCGCGCCTCACGAGTGGTGCCATCACCAAGATCAGAGTGATCGGCCAGGGCACGGCCGCGGTGGCCGGGCAGAGTTGCGCCGATCTTCTCGACGAATTGAGCGAGGGTCGTCTCGACGTCGATCCGGTCACGGCGACCGAGCTGTCGGGTTTCGGACTGCGTCTCGACATGTCCGACACGCTCGTGATCGCGGTGAGTCAGAGCGGAACCACGACCGACACCAATCGAACGGTCGATCTGGCTCGATCGCGCGGCGCGCTCATCATCGGCATCGTCAATCGCCGTGGCAGCGATCTGTGCGACAAGGCCGACGGTGTGTTGTTCACGTCCGATGGTCGCGATGTGGAGATGAGCGTGGCCTCGACCAAAGCCTTCTACGCACAGGTGGCGGCGGGCGTGTTGCTGGCGTGTGCCATCACCGCGCAGATGGGACTCGGGTCCGATCGTCGTCGCCACGAATTGCTCTCGGCCCTGCGCGCGTTGCCCGACGCGATGCGCGACGTGATCGGTCGGCGAGCCGACATCGGCGACATCGCTCGGCGTTACGCGCCATCCAAGCGCTACTGGGCCGTGGTGGGCAATGGCTACAACGCGATCGCTGCGCGAGAGGTTCGAATCAAGTTGAGCGAGCTGTGTTACAAGTCGATTTCCTGCGACATCACCGAGGACAAGAAGCACATCGACTTGTCGTGCGAGCCCCTCATCCTCGTGTGTGCGGCCGGTCTCGTGGGCGGAACGGCCGATGACGTGGCCAAGGAGATTGCGATCTATCGCGCGCACAAGGCCACGCCGATCGTGGTGGCCGATCGCGACGACAAGCGATTCAGCGGAGCCTCGGCCGTGGTCGACGTTCCGTCGACCGATGCGGCGCTGGCGTTCGTGCTGAGTGCGATGGTGGGTCACCTCTTCGGTTACGAAGCGGCCCGGGCGATCGACGATCTGGCCCGAGCGCTTCGGGAAGCGCGCGAGATCGTGGAAGACACCGTGCTCGCGACCGATGACGGCGACTTGGTCGTGGGGCGTCTGCGTTCGGCCCTCGCGTCGTCTTCCGAGCGGTTCCGCGAAACGCTGCGGGCCGGAACCTACGACGGCCACCTCGAGGCCAGTACCGCGGTGCGCTTGGCCACCATGTTCCGCATCGTGCTCGATCGGTCGCCGGTGGAGGCGTACCAGGAAGAAACCGGCAAGGTCGGTAGCCCGGCTGCTCTCGTCGACGATCTCACGCTTGCGCTCACGCGGGCGATCGAAGAACTGACACGTCCGATCGATGCGATCAAGCATCAGGCCAAGACCGTCACCGTCGGTATTTCGCGTAGCGACGAAGGGATTCTCGATCGAGCGCTCGTGCAAGCCGTACTCGAGACCGGTACGGGACGCGACGTGTTGTCGTACCGCACGCTCAAGGTGCTGGCCGAACTCGATCCGGCCGTCGAATCGGTTGTCGGCTTCACGCGCTATCGCATCGAAGGTGATGTGTCGGCGGCGACCATTTCGGTGGTCGACCGGGGCGGGTTGTCGCGTGACATCCCGAGTCGCGTCGAGCGCAATCCGGTTCTGATGGGTACCAAGCGTCGTGTGGCCGACCAACAAGAAGTGTTGGTCGCGCGTGGCCGTTCCGATGGTCGAACCGTGATCTTCGTTCCTGAAGTGAAGGCTGGTCTCACGATCGGTTTGCTCCTGTTGCACGTTCGTTTCCATGATCACCTGCCCGTGGCCGTGATGCGAGGAGTGCTCCAGGGGTACGACCGGCGTTACGACCGCCTGGTCGACTGGGTGTCGGAGACCGAAGGTCAGATGCGTGACGAATTGCTGAGCGACATCTCGGTGGCCGATCTCCTGATCGTGCCCATCAGTGACGTGGCTGACCGCTGGCGACGCTGATGGTGGTGGGTGTCGGCATCGACGCGGTCGACATCGATCGTTTTCGTGTGTCGCTCGAACGGACGCCCACCATGCGCGGACGCGTGTTCACCGCTCGCGAACTCGACGACGTCTCGAGCCAAGCCGATCAGGCACCCTCGCTGGCGGCCCGTTTCGCCGCGCGCGAAGCCGTGATGAAGGCCATGGGCCTCGGGCTCGGAGCCTTCGAGTTCCACGACGTATGGGTCGAGCGCGAAGAGACCGGCCGACCCGTGTTGCGTGTGTCGGGTCGGGCACGTGAACACGCCGATCGCCTGGGTGTGGGCACGTGGCATCTGTCCCTCACACACACCGACCACGTGGCCATCGCCTACGTCGTGGCCGACCGCTGACGACGTCCGTAGCCTCGAAGCATGAGGCCCGTTCTCACTCCGCACGAGATGCGTGCGGTCGACGCCGCCGCAGTGGCGGGTGGAACGGCCGAACACGTCTTGATCGAGCGCGCGGCCTGGGCCGTGGCTCGTCGGGCCCGACGCATGCTCGGCGGATCGTACGGTCGTCGCGTGGTCGTGATTGCTGGCCCGGGTAACAACGGAGCCGATGGACGTGTGGCCGCTCGGTTCCTCGCCGAGCGCGGAACCAGCGTGCGCGTGATCGACGCTGCCGAAACTCCCGAGCAACTGCCCGACTGCGACTTGGTGATCGACGCCGCGTACGGAACCGGCTTTCGTGGTGTCTGGACGGCACCGCGCACTGACGCGCCGGTCTTGGCAGTCGACATTCCGTCCGGAATCGATGGCATGACTGGTTGTGCTCACGGACGACCGCTGCGCGCGATGGCCACCGTCACGTTCGCGGCGCTCAAGCCCGGGCTGCTGTTCGGTGACGGTGCCGAATTCGCGGGCGACGTCGAGGTGGTCGACATCGGTCTCGACGTGTCGTCATCGCGCGTGTTCGCCGTCGAGGCGATCGACGTGGTGGTTCCTCCGCGTGCCACCGATGCTCACAAATGGAAAGCGGCTGTTCTTGCGGTGGCCGGCAGTCCGGGCATGGTCGGCGCCGCATCTCTCGCAACCGAGGCGGCGTTGCGAGCTGGAGCCGGCATCGTTCATCTCGTGTCACCGGGTGCGTCGTCCGATCGTGCGGTTCCTCGCGAGGTCGTTCGCCGATCGGTCGGTTCACTCGCGTGGGCTCCCGACGTCGTGGAGATGGCCCGTACCCGCTTCGCGGCGATGGTGATCGGTCCCGGTCTCGGACGCGAACGATCCACGCTGGCCGATGTGCGTCGGGTGGTGGCCGAAGCGACGCTGCCGGCTGTCATCGACGGTGACGCGCTGTTCGCTCTCGGTGGAGACCTGTCGGTGTTGGCGAATCGTCGTGGCTCGACGGTGATCACTCCGCACGATGGCGAGTTCACTCAACTCACCGGCTCTGCACCATCAGCCGATCGCATCTCGTCGGCCCGGTCGCTTGCGGCCAACGCGAACTGCGTGTGTCTACTCAAGGGTCCCACCACCGTGATCGCGGCACCCGACGGACGAGTCGCCGTCGTCGACGAGGGTGACGAACGTCTGGCCACCGCCGGCAGCGGTGACGTGCTCGCCGGAGTCGTCGCCGCGTTCATCGCGCGTGACGCGCCGGTGTTCGAGGCGGCGTACTCGGCTGCGTTCGTTCATGCACGAGCGGCCCGTCGTGGGCGTGCGGTGGGGCTGTTGGCTGGCGATCTTCCGATGGCGGTGGCCGATGTGCTCTCTGAGGTCGACGAGGTCGACGCATGAGACCCCAGCGCGCCACCGTTGCCGAAATCGACCTGAGTGCCATTGCCCACAACGTGGGCGTGATGAAGGAGTTCGCCGGCTCTGCGCGTCTCCTCGCCGTGGTGAAGGCCAACGGTTACGGACACGGTGCGGTGCCGGTGGCCGAAACAGCCTTGGCGGCCGGCGCTCACGGTTTGTGCGTGGCTCTCGTTCAAGAAGGTGTCGAGTTGCGCCGAGCCGGCATCGAAGCACCCATCCTGGTTCTGTCCGAACAGCCAATCGAACAGGTGGGCGATCTGGTGGCGCACGGCCTCATCGCCACCGCCTACTCGACGCGTTACGTCGACGCGCTGGCGTCGGAAGCCAAACGTCTCGATGTGGTCGGCCACGAAGTTCATCTGAAGATCGACACCGGGATGAACCGGGTGGGGTCGGCGCCCTCGAATGCGGTCGAACTGGCCGGTCGCATCATCGCGCGTTCTCCACAGTTGTCACTCGGGGGTGTGTTCACCCATCTGGCCACGGCCGACAGTCCCGATCCCACCGAGACCCGCGCTCAACTCGCACGTTTCGACACCGCTCTCGACGAGTTGCGCCGCGCTGGCATCGATCCGGGTTGGGTGCATAGCGCGAACTCGGCGGCGACCATCGCACATCCCGACGCTCGGCGCGACATGGTCCGTACCGGCATCGCGTTGTACGGGATCGCACCCGATGTGACGATGACGCCGTTGTGTGGACGATTGCGCCCGGCTCTCACATTGCGCAGTCGCGTGTCATACGTGAAGCGAGTGTCCGCCGGTGAAGGAGTCTCGTACGGACTGCGTCATCGCTTCGCCACCGCTACGAACGTGGCGACGGTTCCGCTCGGCTACGCCGACGGTGTTCCGCGCGGACTCGGCTTGTCGGGCGGACAGGTTCTCATCGGCGGTCGGCGTCGTCCGATCGTGGGTGTGGTCACGATGGACCAATTGATGGTTGACTGCGGTGACGACGACGTTCGGGTCGATGACGACGTCGTGTTGATCGGAAGTCAGGGGGTCGAGTCGATCGACGCCAACGAGTGGGGGAGCCTGCTCGGAACCATCGGATACGAAGTGGTGTGTGCGATCAGTGCGCGCGTACCGCGTGTCGTTCTCTGACTCTGGTCTGTCGCCCGTCGGTAGCATCGTCGCGTGATCACGCGCACTCTCCGGTCGCTCGCCGAGACGCATGCTCTGGCCGCGCGTATCGCCGAATTCGCGCGAGTCGGTGACGTGATCGTGTTGGCTGGCGAGATGGGTGCCGGCAAGACGGCGTTCGCGCAGGGCTTCGGTCGCGCTCTGGGAGTCACCGAACCGGTCACCTCGCCCACGTTCAACGTGGTTCATTCGTACGACTCGGGCCGGGTCAGGTTGCACCACGCCGACGTGTACCGCCTCGAGCGCACCGGAGAACTCGACGATCTTTCGTTGGGCGAACTCGACGACGGAATTCTCCTCGTGGAGTGGGGTGACGTGGTCGCGTCGTCGTTGGGTGAGCATCTGGAGGTCGTGCTGTCGCGTGTCGAAGACGACGACGATGCCCGTGTCGTCACCATCAAGCCGATCGGCCCGCGCTGGAACGCCCGTTGGTCGCGTATCGAGGCGGCATTGGGATGATCGTCCTCGGCATCGAAACCGCGACTCCTCGAGTGAGTGTGGCCCTCGCGAATCACGACGGTGTCGTCGCCCTCATCGAGGTCGATGCCGGCCGTCGTCACGCCGAGACTCTCGTGCCGGCCATCGAGTTCGCTTGTCGACATGCCGATGTCACGTTGCCCGAGATCGGCGTGGTGGCCGTCGACGTCGGACCTGGACTCTTCACCGGTATGCGGGTGGGAATCGCGACCGCCAAGTCGTTGGCCCAGGCGCTCGAGATTCCGGTCGTGCCGTTGTCGAGCCTCCAAGTACTGGCTCACCCGTTACGCAACGACGAGCGCACGATCGTTTCGGTGGTCGATGCGCGTAAAGGCGAGATCTTCTACGGGTTCTTCCGGGCGGCGGGGGATCATGTTCACGCTCTCACCGAACCGCGCTGCGGATCGGTCGACGAACTGGTGTCCGACTTGGTGGGCCGTCAGCAACCGACCATCTGCGTGGGTGACGGTGCACTTCGCTATCGCGAGCAGATCGTCGACGGTTATCGCTGTGACATCGCAGACGCGGCTTTCCCGTCGGCCGGAGCCCTGGTGGCCATCGCCGACAAGGAAGCACGGGTCGAGAGATGGGTCGCGGCCGACGAGGTGGCGGCGTTGTATCTGCGCAAACCCGACGCCGAGATCAATTGGTCGACGAGGGAGTCGGCATGACCGCTCCGGTGATCGAAGTGATGCGCAAGCGCCACGTGAAGCACGTGATGCCGATCGAGAGCGCCGTTCATCGCAAGCCTTGGTCGGCATCGGTGTTCAACACCGAGATCGATCTGGCCAAGAAAGGCGAGCGCTACTACGTCGTGCTGTCGGTCATGGGTGAGATCGTCGGCTACGCCGGGCTCATGTTCGCCGTCGACGAAGCTCACGTGACCAACATCGGGGTCGATCCGAATCACCGCCGTCACGGCTACGCCCGACTTCTCATGTGTGCCTTGGCCTACGAGGCCATTCGGACCGGCTGTAACGCGCTGACGCTCGAGGTGCGGGTGAGCAACTCGGCCGCGCAGAACCTTTATCGCGAATTCGGTTTCGTGCCGGCGGGAATTCGTCAGCGCTATTACGAAAACACCGAAGACGCAATCGTCATGTGGGCGCACGACATTCGTTCACCCGAATACCTCGAACGACTCGAGCGCATCGTCACCCGTGTCGAGTCGGGAGGTGAGTCGTGCGCGGTCTGAACCCGGACTTTCGTGTGAACGAGTCGACCGTGGTGTTGGCCATCGAGACCAGCTGCGACGAGACGGCAGCAGCCGTGGTGATGGGCGGCACCGATGTGCTGTCGAACGTGGTGTCGAGCCAGATCGATTTGCACGCAGCGTTCGGTGGAGTGGTTCCCGAGATCGCCAGCCGGGCCCACGTCGAACTTCTCAATCCGATCGTCGCTCGGGCGTTGGCCGAGGCGAACGTCGACCCGTCGCGCATCGACGCGGTGGCCGCCACGTATGGGCCGGGTCTGATCGGGCCGCTGTTGGTGGGTGTTTCGGCCGCCAAGGCGTTGGCCTTCGCGTGGGAGGTGCCCTTCATCGGGGTTAACCACCTGGAAGCCCACTTGTACGCCGGCTTGCTCGACGATCCATCGTTGCCGATGCCGGTGGTCGTGTTGCTCGTGTCGGGTGGCCACACCATGCTCATCGAGATGCGCGGGCCCGGTGAGTATCGACTCATCGGCCAGACCATCGACGATGCGGCTGGTGAGGCGTTCGACAAGGTCGCGCGATTCCTCGGTTTGGGCTACCCCGGAGGGCCGGCGATCGATCGTCTCGCCCGCGACGGCGACCCGACGGCGATCGACTTCCCGCGCGCCATGTTGCACGACGGCTTCGATTTCAGTTTCAGCGGTCTCAAGACCTCGGTGATGAATCACGTGCGCAAGAACCCGTCGGTGGTCACGGCCGACGTCGCCGCATCGTTCCAGGCCGCGGTGGTCGACGTGCTCGTGGCGAAGTCTCGCCGCGCCGCCGATCACGTGGGTGCTCAGGCGATGGTTCTCGGTGGCGGGGTAGCCGCCAATTCGTTGTTGCGCGAGCGATTCGCTGCCGCTGGTGAAGCCGATGGACGGCGCGCGCTCCTGCCGAGTCGCGAGATGTGCACCGACAACGCGGCGATGATCGGTGCGGCCGCTTGGTATCGCCTGCGCAGCGACGGCGCGATGCCGCTCGACACCGGCGCGTTCCCCAACTTGCGACTGACGGTGGCGTCGTGAGTGGGCTGCGAATCGGCTCGCTCGCGTTGCCGAGTCCGGTGGTTCTGGCACCGATGGCGGGTGTCACCAATGCTCCGTTCCGTGCGCTGTGTCGCCGATTCGCGCCCGGGTTGCTGTACGTGAACGAGATGGTGATGGCCACGGCGCTGGTTCACGGCAACGCCAAGACCGAGCGCATGGTCACGTTCGGACCCGACGAATCACCGCGCAGTCTGCAGTTGTACGGCAGCGACCCGAAGATGATCGGTGCCGCGGTCGATCGTCTCGCCTCGGCGGGTGCGGTCGATCACATCGACATGAATTTCGGTTGTCCGGCGCAGAAGGTCACGCGCAAGGGTGGTGGCGCGGCTGTGCCGGCCAAACCCAATCTGTTGCGGGCCATCATGCGGGCCGCGGTCAGCGCCGCCACGCCGTACGGAATTCCGGTGACCGCGAAGTTCCGCATGGGCATCGACGACTCGATCATCACGTATCTCGACACGGGCCGCATCGCCGAAGACGAGGGCATCGCCGCGGTCGCGCTGCACGCGCGGACGGCCGAACAGCATTATTCGGGCGAAGCTCGGTGGGAAGCCATCGCGCGACTCAAGAGTTCGGTGTCGTCCATCCCGGTTCTCGGCAACGGCGACATCTGGGCCGCTGACGACGCGGCGCGCATGATGCGTGAAACCGGTTGTGATGGTGTGGTGATCGGTCGAGGTTGCCTCGGTCGTCCGTGGTTGTTCGGCGATCTGGTCGCTGCTCTCGGCGGTGCACCGGCACCGGCCGCTCGCGATCTCGGATTCGTCGCCGCGATCATGGCCGAGCACGTTCGCTTGCTGTCGGCGCACTTCCCGACCGATGACGCCGGGACCGATCGCGGCGTGCGCGACTTCCGCAAGCACGTGTCGTGGTATCTCACCGGTTATCCGGTGGGTGGTGAGATTCGCGCCCGCCTGGCCAAGGCTTCGTCGGTGAGCGAAGTCGACGATCTGCTCGGTGAGATGCTGGCCGCCAACGGCTCCGATCTCACGGTGGTGGCTGGTGGTGAGCGCATTCGTCGCGGCAAGACCAACGGACCCATTCGCGTCGCGTTACCCGACGGCTATCTCGAACACCTCGATGACATGTGCGTGCCCGACGACAACGATGTGATGGCCCTGTCCGGTGGATGAGCGGAAGTTGCGACCGTGAGTGATGTGATCCTCGGATCGAGTTCGCCGCGACGGCTCGACTTGTTGCGCGCGATCGGTGTCGAACCTCGTGTCGTGGTGCCCGATGTCGACGAATCGGTTCGGGTCGGCGAGTCCCCCGAGCAGTACGTGCGTCGCGTGGCCGCCGCCAAGCTCGACGCGGTGATGCGTCAGGTGGGGTCGGTCGCGGTGGGCACGGTGGTCGTGGCCGCCGACACCACGGTGGATGTCGACGGCCAGATCTTCGCCAAGCCCGCTGATGCCGACGACGCGCGACGCATGCTGCGAGTGCTGTCGGGTCGGGCCCACCTCGTGCACACCGGATGGGCGGTGGCCGCGGCGGTTCCGGGCTGCCGGGGCAACGACTGGGAGGGCCACGTCGAGGTCACCACGGCCGTGGTCCGGTTCCGGCCGGTGTCCGAGGCCGAGATCGAGGCCTACGTGGCGTCGGGGGAGCCGCTCGACTGTGCCGGGGCCTACGCGATCCAGCGGGGCGCGGGGGCGTTCCTCGACCAGCTGGAGGGCAGTCTCACGGCCGTGATCGGTCTGCCCACCGAGCGGATCATGGAGGTCTGCTCGGGCCTCGGTGCGCCGCTCGGCTGACCCGGCCGCGTCGGTTAGCACTCTCCGCGCCCGGTTGCTAGACGGCGTTCCGCACCCGTAGTCTTGGCACTCGCTCGCCCCGAGTGCTAACCGCCCGGGGCGAGACCACATAACCAGTCACACGGGAACAATTCCAAGACATCGGAGGCTCCAACATGAATCTCAAGCCCCTCGACGACCGCATCGTCGTCCGGCCCAACGAGGCCGAGGAGCGCACAGCGTCGGGTCTCGTGATCCCCGACACCGCCAAGGAGAAGCCGCAGCAGGGCACCGTCCTCGCCGTCGGCCCCGGTCGCTGGAGCGACGACGAGGGCAAGCATTTCGCTCTCGACGTCAAGGTCGGCGACACCGTCCTCTATTCGAAGTACGGCGGAACCGAGGTGTCGGTGCAGGGCGAGGACCTTCTCATCCTCACCAGCCGCGACGTGCTCGCGATCGTCGCGAAGTGAGTCGCTGACACATGGCCAAGCAACTGAAGTTCGACGAGGAAGCCCGGCGCGCCCTCGAGGCCGGTGTCAACAAGCTCGCTGATGCGGTGCGCGTGACACTCGGACCCAAGGGTCGCAACGTCGTCCTCGACAAGAAGTTCGGCGCACCGACCATCACCAACGACGGTGTGTCGATCGCCAAGGAAGTCGAGCTCGAAGATCCCTTCGAGAACATGGGCGCACAGCTCGTGAAGGAAGTCGCCACCAAGACGAACGACGTCGCGGGTGACGGCACCACCACGGCCACCGTGCTCGCTCAGTCGATGGTGTGGCACGGTCTGCGCAACGTCACCGCGGGCGCGAACCCGATGGGTCTGAAGCGCGGCATCGAAAAGGCAGTCGCGGCCGCGGTCGAGTCCATCAAGGATCTCGCCAAGAAGGTCGAAGACAAGTCCGAGATCGCCAGCGTCGCCACCATCTCGGCGGCCGATGCGGCGATCGGCGGCGTCATCGCCGATGCGATCGACAAGGTCGGCAAGGACGGTGTGGTCACCGTCGAAGAGAGCAACACCTTCGGCATCGAACTCGATTTCACCGAAGGCATGCTCTTCGACAAGGGCTACCTGTCGCCGTACTTCGTCACCGACGCCGAGCGTCAAGAAGCCGTTCTCGACGATCCGTACATCCTTCTGTACGGCGCGAAGATTTCGACTGTGCAGGCGATCCTGCCCACGCTCGAGGCCGTCATGAAGTCGGGCAAGGCGCTCATCATCATCGCCGAAGACATCGAGGGTGAGGCTCTCGCAACTCTCGTGGTCAACAAGATCCGCGGCACGTTCAACTCGGTGGCCGTCAAGGCTCCCGGCTTCGGCGATCGCCGTAAGGCGATGCTGCAGGACATGGCTGTTCTCACCGGCGGTCAGGTCATCAGCGAAGAAGTGGGCTTGAAGCTCGAGAACGTCACGCTCGATCTGTTGGGTCGCGCCAAGCGCGTCATCGTCACCAAGGACGAGACCACCATCGTCGACGGTGCGGGCGACCGCTCCGACGTCGAGGGTCGCATCAACCAGATCAAGACCGAGATCGAGAACACCGACTCCGATTGGGATCGCGAGAAACTCCAGGAGCGTCTGGCCAAGTTGGCCGGTGGCGTCGCCGTCATCAAGGTGGGCGCTGCGACCGAGGTCGAGCTCAAGGAGAAGAAGCACCGCATCGAGGACGCCGTGTCGGCGACTCGTGCGGCGATCGAAGAAGGTGTGGTGCCCGGTGGTGGAACCGCTCTGTTGCGTGCTCGCGCGTCCGTGAAGAAGACGATCGACACGCTGTCGGGTGACGAGGCCACGGGTGCTCGCACGGTGTGGGAGGCGCTCGAGGCTCCGGCGCGCAACATCGCTGACAACGCCGGGCTCGAGGGTGCCCTCGTGGTTCAGCGCGTGGAAAGCGAGAAGGGTGCGGTTGGTCTCAACGCGGCGACCGGCGAGTACATCGACCTCGTGAAGGCTGGCATCATCGATCCGGCCAAGGTCACGCGCGCGGCGTTGCAGAACGCGGCATCGATCGCGGCCTTGGTGCTCACCACCGAATGCCTCGTGGCCGACAAGCCCGAGAAGAAGTCAGCGATGCCCGCGGGTGGCGCTGGCGGCATGGGCGGTATGGGCGGCATGCCCGGAATGATGTAACCCGAGACGAACCAACTCGTCCCGACCTGGATTCAATGGGCGCGGAAACCCGGCACATTTGCTGGTTTCCGCGCCCATGACTTTGTAGCGAGTTCATATGGGGAACCAGACCGGCACATGTGCCGGGGTTTCGCACCCATTCAGGCGAGGGCAGGCGAGAGCACGTCAGGCGTAGTCGACGGAGGAGAATTCGCGGAGCTTGTCGAGGCGGTGCCGTGCTTCGATCAAACGCACCGTTCCCGACCGTGACCGCATCACCAAACTCTGCGTCGACGCGCCACCCGGGTAGAACCGCACACCCTTCAGCAACTCACCATCGGTCACGCCCGTCGCGGCGAAGAAGCAGTTGTCGCCTTTCACCAGATCGTCGGTCGTGAGTACCGCATCGAGGTCGTAACCCGCTGCGATCGCCGCGCGCTTCTCCGACTCGTTCCGCGGCCACAAACGTCCCTGGATCTCGCCGCCCATGCACTTGAGCGCGGCCGCTGCGGTGACTCCCTCCGGAGTTCCACCGATACCGAACAACACGTCCACACCGGCGTCGGGCCAGGCCGCCGCCATGGCACCGAAGATGTCGCCGTCGCTGATGAGCTTGATGCGCGCACCCGTGCTGCGCACCTCTTCGATCAGGCTCTCGTGTCGATCGCGGTCGAGAATCACGACGGTGAGATCGCGCACGCTCTCACCCTTGGCCTTGGCGATCCACTTGAGGTTCTGCGTGGGCGTCGCCGTGATGTCGATGTGACCGACCGCAGCCGGACCCACTGCGATCTTCTCCATGTACATGCACGGACCGGGATTGAACATGGTTCCGCGCTCGGACACCGCGATCACCGACAACGCGTTGCCGCGACCGAGTGAGGTGAGAGTGGTGCCGTCGATCGGATCGACGGCCACGTCGGTCTTGGTGCTCGAACCGTCGCCGACGATCTCGCCGTTGAACAACATGGGCGCTTCGTCCTTCTCGCCCTCGCCGATGACCACCAGGCCGTCCATCGGAACCGTTGCCAGCACGGTGCGCATGGCGTCGACCGCCGCGCCGTCCACACCGTTCTTGTCGCCGCGACCCACCCAGCGGGCAGCGGCCAGGGCGGCCGACTCGGTGACGCGCACGAGTTCCATGGCGAGGTTGCGGGAGGGCTGTTCGGGCATGGGTTCAACGGTAGTCCTCGGGCCCGGCCCGGCCGGGGGTGGCCCGCGCCCGAACGGATCAGCACGGTGACGCTCCTACGCTGGTCACATGGCGGGTCGATTGAGTCTGGAGGCCTGTCTGGCCGGACGAGACCTCACCGAGCCTCGCCTGTCGCCCGATGGCCGCACGGTCGCGTTCGTGGCCACCACACCCGGCCCGGACGGCTCGCGCTCCGACGTGGTGGTGATGCCGGTCGAGGGCGGACCCGAGCGGATCATCACGTCTGATCCGGTGCGGGCCGGCCGCGCCCTCGGCGGGGGAGTCGTCGACTGGTGGCCCGACTCGCGGTCTCTTGTGGCGATCGACAAGGCGGGCGATCTCGTGCGCGTGTATCTGGATGGTGGCACGACCCGACTGCTCGCGGCCGACGGACGCACGCTGTCGTCACCGGTTGTGTCGTCCGGCGGATCGCGCATCGTTGTAGTGGTCGATCAGGCGGAGATCGTCGTGATCGACACGAAAACCGGGCGAACCGAGCGCGTCGATCGCGGTGATCACGACTTCGTGATCGACCCGGTGTGGTGGCGCGATCGTCCGCTCTGGACGGCCTGGAACGCGCCTCACATGCCCTGGGATCGCAGCGCGCTGGTCACCCCGATGGGTGTGATGGCCGATGCCGTCGATCGCCAGATGCAACAACCGCGCGTGGCCGCCGACGGTTCGACCTTGGCGTGGCTCGACGACGCGTCGGGATGGTTGAACGTGGTTCTCGCCGACGGCCGTCGGGTGAGCGAATCACACGAAAACGGCGGACCGTCATGGGGTGAGCGCCAACGTTCGTGGTGCTGGAGCCCCGATGGTCGATCGATCGCTTTCGTGCGTAACGAAGACGGCTTCGGCCGCTTGTGCACGTACGACATCGCCACCGGTGTCGTGATCGAGCGGGCCAAAGCGGTGCACGGTCAGCTGTCGTGGCACGGCCGTCATCTCGTCGCTCTGCGCACCGGAGGCAAGACGCCGACGCAAGTCGTCGCGTACGACACGTCGTCCGACGACTGGTCGCGCCGCACGCTCGCCATCGGGCCGTCGCACACGTGGGAGAACGAAACGTCGCTCGTCGAACCGCGCCTCGTGGAAGCACTGGCGAGTGACGGCACGCGTCTCTTCGCGCGCGTGTTCGAGAGCCCGCAGCCGAACGGTTCGCTCATCTGCTGGGTGCACGGCGGACCGACCGATCAGTGGCAGGTCACCTTCATGCCGCGCTTCAACTATTGGCTCGATCGCGGCTGGTCGATTGTGGTTCCCGATCATCGCGGCAGCACGGGTCACGGTCGCGCGTTCACCACGGGGTTGCGCGGGCGCTGGGGAGACGTCGACGCCGACGACGTTGCCGCACTCGTCGATCACGTCGCCGACGGCCGGCGAGTGTTCGCTTTCGGATCGTCGGCTGGTGGCCTCACTGCTCTCGGGCTCGCGCGACGCCGCGCGATCGCCGGTGTGGTCGTTGCGTATCCCGTCACCGACATCGCCGGACTCGACGAGTCGACGCATCGATTCGAAGCGCACTACAACCGTTCACTCGTTGGTGATCGGGCCACGACCGAACGACTGTCGCGTGAACGATCGCCGATTCATCACGCCGACGAGTTGGCGCGTGTGCCACTGCTCGTCTTCCACGGTGATTCCGATCCGGTCGTGCCGATCGATCAGAGTCGTCGTTTGGTGAGTGCGGTGTGCGCGGCGGGTGGTGATGCCCAACTCGTGGAGTACGCGGGGGAGGGCCACGGCTTTCGCGATCCCGAACATCGGCGTGACGAGTATCGCCGGACCGAAGAGTTCCTGGTTCGCCACTCTTCCTGAAGGCGGATAGCGTCGCCGACGTGACCGATTGGAACCCGCTCGACCCCGACGCCGCCAACGTCTTCTACGACTTGTCTTCGTGGTCGTCCGATCAGCAGGCCGAACTCACGGCCTTGCTCGCCAACGCCGACATCGCTCATGCGTGGGTGGAGAGCGAACTCGTCGTGTCCGAAGAGTTCGAAGACGTCGTCGATCGCATTTTCGAACGGCTCGAGAAGGAACTCGGCATCGGATCAACCGCGGTGGTCGGCGGAGTGGGCGACGGCGACGAAGTCACCGAGTACGAACTCGACGACTACTCGATGGCCGAGCGTCGCGAGATCACCGAGCGTCTGGTCGCGGCTCGCATCACCCACCGTTGGGTCGAAGACACGCTCGTGGTGCCGACGGCGGCCGAAGACATGGTCGAAGACATCCTCGACGAGTACGACGACGTCGAACTCGACGACGACTCGGTCTGACGACGTCGTCATGACCGTGCTGCTCGCCGAACTCGAGGTGTGGCACACGCGTCCTCTCACGCCCACTCGGCGCATCTCGCTCGGACACATGGTGCTGCCGGTCGATCCGGCTCCCGGTTTCGGGGGACTGTTGCTCGGTGCCGTGATCGCTCGTCACGTTCCCGAGATCGACGACGACTTGGTTCCCGACACTCACCGCCTCATCTCGCAGATCCAGCGCGGCGAGCGCATCGCGCAACCACGTCTGCGTCATCGCTACCAAGTCGACCGCCATGGCCTCGCGTGCAGTCGTCATCGCGTCGTGGGTACGGGCGATGAGGTCGAGTTCGAGTTCGACACCAACGGCAGCCCGATGCAGCAGGTTCTCGGCGCCATCTACGCCCTCGAACGCCTCGATCGCGAAAGTCGACTGTCGCTCGAGCCGGTTTTGCTCAAGTCGATGTCGTGGCGCGGTCCGCTCGGCGCGGCGTTCGTGGCCCATCTGGCCGGGTCGAAGACGGCGTCGTTGCGTTCACTCGCCGACCCACGTGCGTGGGCACTCGACGTCCTCGGCTTCCCGGCCGGCACCACCAAACCGTCGAAGCGTGACGTGATGAGTCAGTTCCGCGCGCGCTTGCGCGAGGTGCACCCCGATCACGGTGGTGACGAGTCGGCCGCCAGTGGCATCATCGGCGACCTGAGCGAGGCCCGTCGCATTCTCACCGGTTGATCAGCGCGAGTTCGGATCGAGATCCTCCGGGTTGATCTCTTCGAGTTCGCGGTGAGCCGTTTCGGGGTACGTGAACCACACGATCAGCGCGACGATCATCGGACCCGTCCAGAGGGCACTCAGAATCGCGCCGTGACTCACATCGTTGTCGAGAAGGGCACCCGTGACGAGGAGCGACAAACTGCCGCCCACGAGCGCACTGGCGAGAATGAGATACGCCGCGCGACCGCGCCGACCGGTGGGGAAGAGTTCGGTGCGATACACCGCGAGTGATGGGTAGGCCATCGCCGCCACGATCGAACCACTCACGGCGAACGACCACATGAGCGGGCCACCGAACCAGAACGATCCGACGATCAGCGCGGCACCGATCGGCACGCAGATGGTGGCGATGCGACGTCGCCCGCGTTTGTCGGCGGCCCGACCACCGAGCACGAGTCCGATCACGCCGGGTGTCGTGGTGATCAACGTGAACACCGCGACCATGCCAGCCGAGAAACCGCGCTCGTCCTTGAGGTAGCCGTTCTGGAAGAACGACGAGGGTGCGAGCAACAGATTCCCGAAGAAAGCCACCGCCATCTGGATACCGAGTCGTCGACTCTGCATGGGTGCATCGACGTGTTTCTGTTCGGCCACGTGTCGTTCGAAACGTTGCGTCTCGGGCAGTCGACGTGTGAGATCGACCGCGACGAAGAGCCACACGAGCGCCAACACGTACACGAGTCGCCAGCCGCCGTCACCGATGTCGGCCAGCGGAAGACTCACGACCGCCAGGCCAGCCCCCAGCCCGCTGGCCATGGCGAGAATGCTCACCGAGTACGCGCGTGAACTCCGTGGCATCTCTTCGGCGGCCACCACCGCGACCAGCAAGTCGAGAGCCAGCCCGAGCGGTCGGCTGATCGATTGAGTGGCCACGAGCACGGGGAAGTTGGGTGCGAGTGCACCGAGTGACGCGATGATGGGCGCGGCCCAGGCGAGACCAACGATCACGCGTCGCCGACCGATGCGATCGGCGGCCAGAGCGAATGGCAGGCCGACGATGATGCCGAGGCGCACCACGGTGCCCCCGACACCGCGGCCCCAATCGCCGACACCGAGATCGTCACCAGCGAACGCGACGGTTTGCGTGAAGAGTGTGTTGGTGAACGCGGAGAGAAGGCTGGCCGCGGCCAGCAGTCCGAGAATGCTCACCTGGCGCGCCGAGAGCACATCGGGTGGAGCCCAGAAGGGTGCCGAACCCGGGGTGGCCGAGCGACGAAGAGCGCGTCGCAGCAACGGTCCGAACAACCACGCGAACCACGGAATGCTGAGTCGGTACGACGTGGTCTCGACGAGTCGACCGTCATCGGAACGAATCGTGCGCTCGTAGTCGGTGAACGGTCCGGTCGACTGAACGAAGTGGGCCACCACGCCATCGCGCGAATCGACCACCGGCCTCGCTTCTTCGATCAGCACATCGTGCCGAGGCTCGAAAGCGAGTGTGTCGTCGCTCGGAATCGGGCGCGTCAGATGCCTCTTCGCGCCACCCACGGGGCGAGCATACTGGGAGGTCTATGGACCGCATCGTGGTGCACCGGAGCGGGCCTCTTCACGGAGAGGTCGTGGTACCCGGTGCGAAGAACTCGGTCCTCAAGTTGATGGTCGGTTCGCTGTACGCGGCGGGCGAACACCGGCTCTCGAACGTCCCCGACATCTCCGATGTGCGCACCATGGGCTCGTTGCTCGGGTCGCTCGGTATCGATGTCACGTACCGCTCCGATTCACACGAGTTGGTGCTCGTCAATTCCGGTGGTGTCGGTTTCAACGCCCCGTCCGAACAAGTGGAGAGCATTCGCGCATCCATCAACGTGCTCGGTCCGCTGCTGGCCTGTTGCGGTCGAGTTCGACTCGACATGCCCGGTGGCGACGATTTCGGAGCGCGACCGATCGACATGCACATTGCCGGTCTGAGCGCAATGGGGGCCGAGTTCGATACCGCGGTCGATCACATCGAGGCGGTGGCCGAACACCTTCATGGAGCCGACATCACTCTCGACTTTCCGTCGGTTGGTGCAACCGAGAACATCGTGTGCGCCGCAGTGCACGCCGCCGGTGTCACCACCTTGCGCAACGCGGCTCGCGAACCCGAGGTGGCCGATCTGTGCGAACTGTTGGTGGAGATGGGCGCTCGTATCGATGGCATCGGCTCGTCGGTGGTGGTGATCGACGGTGTCCCACGCGGCTCGCTACACCCGGTGTCGCACGCGGTGGTCAACGACCGCATCCAAGCCGCCACGTACATGGCCGCTGCCGGGGTCACCGGTGGCGACGTCATGGTGCGCGGAGCGCGGGCCGATCACATGCAGATGTTCCTGCGCAAGATCTCCGACATGGGAGTCGACGTGATTCCCAGTTCCGACGGTGTGCGCGTGACGGCGAGTGGGCGTCTGCGCAACGTCGACGTGCAGACCCTTCCGTATCCCGGTGTCGCGACCGACTACAAACCTCTGCTGGTCACGATGATGGCGGTGGCCGAGGGTGTGGGTGTGATGACGGAGAACTTGTACCCGGGTCGATTCCGCTACGTGGAAGAGCTGTCGAAGCTCGGTGCCGACATCCGCACCGACGGCCACCACGCCGTCGTGCACGGAGTCGACCAATTGCGTGGAGCCGCGGTGGTGGCTCCCGACATTCGCGCTGGTGCCGCCCTCGTGGTGGCCGGGCTCGTGGCCGAAGGGCGCACGATCATCTCGGGACTCGAGCACGTGGAGCGTGGTTACGACGATTTGTTGGGCCGACTGGGCGCTCTCGGCGCCCACATCGAACCGGCTCCCTGACGATCAGTCGCGTTTGTCGAGTCGCTTCTTCACCAACGCGAGAAGGCCCACGATCACCGCGATGGGGCCGGCCACCAACAGGATTTCGTCCCAGCCGCCCTGATGGGCGAGGAGTGCACCGAACCCACTCATGACTTGTGGCTCGGGTCGGAGTTTCCCACGCCTTCTGACTCTACGATCTACGACCACTGGAGACCCCCTCGGTGTCCGGAGACTCATCATGAGCACGATGCGCGCACAGGTCGAAGAAACCATCGAAGTCATCCGTCCGGCGCTGCAGGCCGACGGTGGTGACATCGAGTTGAAGGAAGTCAACGAGACCACAGGTGTCGTCACCGTCACGCTCGTCGGCGCTTGCGGCACCTGCCCGGCGTCCACGCAAACCCTGAAGCAGGGAATCGAGCGCATCATGCGCGACCGCGTCGACGGCGTCACCGAAGTGGTGAACGTGTGAACCGGCGCGACCGGAATCCGGAGACCCTCTTCCAAGCCGCGCAGGAAGGTGATCGCAGCGCGCTCGCGCGTTTGCTCTCGTTGATCGAACAGGGCGGTGACGCCGCTCGTGTCATCGGGCGTTTGTCATACCCGAAGGGTGGCACCGCGTACACCGTCGGACTCACCGGGGCTCCGGGTGCGGGCAAGAGCACGCTCACGTCGTCCATCATCGGACACCTTCGCCGTCAGGACATCGAGGTCGCAGTGTTGGCCATCGACCCGTCGTCGCCGTTCACCGGAGGCGCCATCCTGGGCGACCGCGTGCGCATGCAAGATCACGCGACCGATCAAGGTGTGTTCATCCGCTCGATGGCGACCCGTGGCCACCTCGGCGGTCTGTCGCTCGCGGCCCCCGAAGCCATTCGCCTGCTCGATGCCGTTGGTCGCTTGTGGGTTCTGGTCGAGACAGTGGGCGTCGGCCAGGTCGAAGTCGAGATCGCCGGCAAGGCCGACACCACGGTCGTCGTCGTGAACCCGGGCTGGGGCGATTCGGTTCAGGCCAACAAGGCCGGACTCATGGAGATCGCCGACGTGTTCGTCATCAACAAGGCCGATCGAAAGGGAGTCGACGAGACGCGCCGCGATCTCGAGCAGATGCTCGACCTGTCGGACATCCCCGAAGGTTCGTGGCGTCCCCCGATCGTGCCCACGATCGGTTCCACCGGTGAGGGCGTTCCGGCGCTGTGGGAGAAAGTCCACGAGCACCGTGCGTTCATCACCGCCAACGGCGAACTCGAACGCCGCCGCCGGTTTCGTCTGCGCGAAGAGTTGCGCGAGATCGTGGCGCGCCGACTCGAACAACGTGCCCGCGAGATCTGCACCGGTGATCGTTGGGATCAACTCACCGACGGCGTGGTCGAGCGGACAGTCGATCCGTGGTCGGCGGCTGACGAAATGCTGAAGTCGGTCGGGGCCTGACTGGGAATTCCTGACTGGGAGTTGACGAAAGGAACATCATGAGCGGTGCCGATTTGGTTCTCGTCGAGCGAGGAGACGACGGCGTGGCCGTGGTGACGCTCAACAATCCGAAGGTCAACGCGTTGAGCCAGGCCGTGTTGTCACGACTCGGCGAGGTGGCTGCCGATCTCACGGCCAACCCGCCCGGTGCCGTGGTGATCACCGGTGGTGAGCGAATCTTCGCCGCCGGAGCCAACATCGCCGAGTTCGGCGGACCCGACGAAGCCAAGGTGATCGGTCCAGCCTTCCATCGCACACTCGATGCTGTGGCGGCGATTCCGCGCTTCGTGATCGCGGCGGTGAGTGGATACGCACTCGGTGGCGGCTGCGAACTCGCTCTCGCCTGCGATTACCGCATCGCCAGCGAGAAGGCCGTGTTCGGTCAGCCCGAGATTCTGCTCGGCATCATTCCGGGTGGTGGAGGAACCCAGCGGCTCCCGCGTGTGATCGGTCCGAGTCGGGCCAAGGAGATGATGATCACGGGTCGTCAGGTGAAGGCCGACGAAGCATTTCGTATCGGTTTGGCCGACGAGGTCGTCGCTCACGAGTCGTTGGCCGAGCGCGCTCGGACTCTGGCCGCCGAGATCGCGCGCGGTGCCCTCGTGTCGCAGTCGCTCGTGAAGCGCGCCGTCGACGAAGGTCTGTCATCGACTCTCGCTGACGGGCTCCTCCTCGAACGCGATCTGTTCGTCGAGTCGTTCCGCTCGCACGACAGCCAGATCGGTGTGAAGAGTTTTCTCGAGAACGGGCCGGGCAAGGCCCAGTTCACCGGCCGCTGATCACGCGTTCGTAGAGCGCCGACGTGGTGTCGGCGATCGCATCCCAGGAGTAGTGCCCGGCCAGGAGCCGTTGTGCATTCGCACGAAGTTGATCGGCCAGTTGACGATCGATGAGAAGTCCCTCGATCGTCTCGGCCAAGCGCACCGCGTTCCCCGGTTCGAAGAGCAATCCGGCGTCGGTTCCTTCGAGGATTTCGGCCAAGCCGCCCGTGCGCGCCGCGACGAGCGGGGCATCGGCCGCCATCGCTTCGAGGGCCACGATTCCGAACGGCTCGTACAGCGACGGAATCACCACGCAACCGGCGCGATGCAGCAGTGTTCGCAACTCGTGGTCGGGGACGAAACCCGGAATCTGCACGATGTCGCCCACTCCTTCGAGGTCGAGTTGGCTCTGCAACTCGGCCAAGTACGAGCCGCGTCCGGCGATGATGCACGAGATTCCCGGAACACGTCCGCGTAACCGGGCCATCGCTTGCGCGAGCACCTGGAATCCCTTCTCGTACTGCACGCGCCCCCAGGCGAGAACGAGTGGTTCGCGCACCGATGCGGTGTCGGGCGGTCGCCACGAATCGGTGTCGACACCGTGAGGTATGAGGTGAACACGTTCGGCATCGAGATCGAAGCCGTCGAGAACTTCGCGCATCATGAACCGCGAGCAGCACACGACCGATCGGGCCTGCCAGGCCAGCCACCACTCGACGGAGTTGATGGCCGCCGGCACCCCTTGCGGAACGTGGCCACCGTGGCGACCGCGTTCGGTCGCGTGAATGGTGGCCACGAGAGGTGCTCCGGTGAGTGTCGACACGGTGTCGGCGGCCCAGGCGACGTTCCAGTCGTGGGCGTGAACCACATCGGGCCGCCAATCGCCGAGTTGGGCGAGTAGTCGTACGAGATGGTGGTTGGCCGAGACCGTGTTGAGCACGATGTCGTCGTCAGGAAGCCACGGGAGATCGACCGACGCGCGCAACACGCGAACACCGGGAAGAACCCTCTGATCGACGGCGGCGTCGACATCGCCATCGGCACGGCCGAGAACGACCACATCGTGTCCGGCGCGGGCAAGTGCTCGTGACAAGCCCTCCACGTGAGCCGACACACCGGTGAGTTGGTGGGGCGGGAGATCCCACGCGAGCATCAGGACGCGCACGGACACCGACCGTAGCAAGCGTCGCGCCGTAATGTCTCGGGCATGTCGCGCGACGAGCATCCGGTGTGGTGGCGCGACGAGTCGCTTCGTCCGATGATGGTGGCCTGTCTCACGCTGAGCGCAGCAGTCGGCGTCTTCGGCGTCTCGTTCGGAGTCGCTTCGGTGTCGGCCGGATCCTCGGTGTTGCAGACGTGCGCGATCTCACTTCTCGTCTTCACCGGTGCTTCGCAGTTCTCGGCGGTGTCGGTGATCGGTTCGGGTGGGTCGTTCGGCTCGGCCCTCGGGGGCGCGCTCCTGCTCGCGGCACGCAACGGTGTGTACGGACTCGCGATGTCGCGTCGCATCGAAGGATCGCTCGGGTTGCGAATGTTGGCGGCGCAGATGACGATCGACGAGACCACTGCCATGTCGGTGGCCCAGCCCGATCCGCGTGCACAGCGGATCGCGTTCTGGTTCACGGGCGCTGCTCTCTACTTCTTCTGGAACGTGGGCACGTTGATCGGCGCGCTGGCCGGTAACGCTCTCGATCCCACCACGTACGGCCTCGATGTCGCCTTCCCGGCTGGTTTCGTGGCGATGTTGTGGCCATTGCTCACCGACGCGCGGGCGCGGCTGGCCGCACTGCTCGGAGGTCTGGTGTGCGTCGTCGCCATCCCCGTCACACCGGTCGGTGTGCCGATTCTGCTGTCGGCCTTGGCCGTGTTGGTCGGGGTGCGACGTCCGGCCGAGGTCGCGTCATGACCTGGACTCTGGTGCTCGTTCTGGCCGCCGGGGCCTACGCGTTCAAGGTCACCGGACTCGTGATCCTCGGCGGTCGAACATTGCCGCCCGTTGTCGACCGATGTCTTGCACTCATCCCGGCCGCGGTGATCACCGCACTCGTCATGAAGGACACGTTCTCGACCGGACGCGATCTGGTGCTCGACGCGCGGGCGATCGGGATCGCCGTCGCGGTGGTGGCGGCGTGGCGACGAGTTCCCCTCATCGCGGTGATCGTTCTCGGCGCGGCCGCGACCGCATTCGTGCGTCTGATCTCCTGACGGACTCGTCAGCCGACGAGTGATTGGAGGCGCTTCAAGTTGCGCTTCCAGATGGCCTTCATCACGAGGCCTCCACCGACTGCTTCACCCAGACGGCCGCCGAGCCACCATGGAAAGCGGAGCTCTTCGCTCCAGGTGAAACGGGTGCGCTGTCCGCCGTCGAGAGGAGACAACGTGAAGATGCCTGATCCAGTGACCAAGCCGGTGTGCTTCACACCCATGGCCTCACCGGGAACCCACTCGGTGATCTCCATGTGATCGGTCAGCCGAATGGGACCCACCTTGGTGTCACACAAGAACTTGGTGCCCACGCCGCGCGTCTGATCGGTCTCGAATCGAATGGCGACTGCATCGGCCATCCAGTCGATGTGCCTTTCGATCGGTTCGACGACTTCCCACACCCGCGTCGGCGACGCGTTCAGGTCGATGGAGACGGTGATGCGAGCCACGTCAGGCGTTCGCACCCACGCGACGCAATTCGTCGGCGGCCTGCTCGGGCGGAACGATGTTGATCATGACTCCGGTGCCGCGTTCGAATCCGGCCACGGTGGTGAGCTTGGGCCACAGATGTGCGTGCCAGTGGAACGGGCCGTCGTGCTGATGGGGCGCCGTGTGGAACACCAGGTTGAACGAGACGTCGGGGAACACCGCGTTGAGGTGGGCCAGCGCGTCGCGAATGGCGCGACCGACACCGGCCAGCGATTCGTCTGACGCGTCCGGCAGGTGCTGATCGTGGTGGCGGGGGATCACGAGCATCTCGTAGGGGCCGCCGCTCCAGAACGGACACACCACGACGGCGTCGTCGGTGGCCAGGACCACGCGTTCACCCGACACGAGTTCGCTCTCGACGGTGGCGCACAGGATGCAGCCGCCTTCGAAACGAACGAACGCGCGCTCTTCGTCGAGGATTTCGCCCGGTACGAACGGCAGGCCGAGCAACTGTCCGTGAGGGTGCGACAACGACGCACCAGCCTCACGACCGTGGTTGACGATGGCCTGGGTGTAGCGAATGTTTCGGGTGGCGGCGTGGTCGAGGAGACGCTGCTTGAGCACCGACATGATCTGGCCGCACGAATCGTCGCCGAACGTGTCGATGCCACTGTGGTGATCGCGCGTGAACACGAACACTTCGTGCGTTCCGCTCGCTTCGGCCATCACGTGCACCGGGCCGAGGTTGCGCACGGCCAGCGAATCTTCGCCGTCGAACGCCGGATACAAGTTGGGGATGACGCGCATCTTCCAGTCGTCGCCATCGCCGATGGTGAGCATGGCCGGCGCCGAGGGATCTTCGTGACCGGGGCAGAACGGGCACGGGCGGCTCGGGTCGGACTCGACCGTCTGGATGCGCGTGGCGAAATCGGTGGGACGCATGGCCCGCTCGGCATTGATGGTGACCCAGCGGCCGGTGAGGGGGTTCAGTCGAAGTTGGCTCACGGTGATGGTCAGGATACGGAATCAGATGGCTCAGGACACCGACGCTCGTCGATACACCGATACATGAGTGACGGAATCGTGTCGGAACGGTGTCCGGCGGGTGTCTTCCCAGCGATCGCCCAGGCTCAGGCCCGCGTCGGTCGCCATACGGTCGAGTTCGGTGGTGGTGGAGTAGCGAATGCTGAATGGTCGCAGCCGAACCGCGGCTCCGTCGGTGAACTCGATGAATTGACCGTCGACGGTCTGCGACTCGGGATCGTGAACGTCGGCCATGAGGACCACGCGATCGGCGGCCATCGTGCGCACGCCCACGTTGCCGCCGGCCGGTCGTCCCACGTCGGGAACGAAGGCCTCGACGACGAACGAGCCACCGGGTACGAGACGCTTCGCGACCTCGGCGAACAACTCGTGTTGTCGTTCGTACGAGCGCAACGCGAAGAGAGTGTTGTAGGCCACGAACACCACGTCGAACGACGCATCGGGGAGGCCGCGCAACATGTCGCCGACGATCACCGACACTTTGCCGCTCGGATCCTTGGCGCGCAGCCGTTCGATCATCGCCCGACTGGCGTCGATTCCGGTCACACGGGCTCCGGTCTCGGCCAGCGGAAGCGCGATGCGACCGGTACCGATTCCCAGTTCGAGGAATCGCCCCTCGCGCAGTCGGTCGGACGGGACGAGCGAGGTGAGGAGCGCGATCGTGGAGTCGACGTCGCTGACGTCGTGGTACCAGTCGTCGTAGACGTCGGCGAACCCGTCTCCGTACGAGGATTCGCCGTATCCCTGCATGCCTTCAGTCCACCACGCGTTTCGTGATTCGCCACTACCGTGACGGCGTGAGCAAGAGCCTCGTCTACCTCGACCATGCGGCCACCACGCCCATGCGCCCGGATGCGGTCGAGGCCATGTTGCCGTTCCTCACCCAGACCTACGCCAATCCCTCGGGCTCGCATCGCTTCGCCCGCGAGGCGCGACGCGCAATCGACGAGGCCCGCGATGTGGTCGCTGGCGTGATCGGGTGTCTGCCCGGAGAAGTGGTGTTCAACGGTGGCGGAACCGAAGGTGACAACACGGCCATTCGCGGTGCGATCGAACGACGTGGTGGCGTAGTGGTGTGTTCGGCGGCCGAGCACCACGCGGTTCTGCATTGCGTCGAACACGAGAAGGGCCGCGTGGTCGGTGTCGATTCCGTCGGGGCGATCGATTTGACCGAACTCGAACGCGTGCTGCGAGACGAGTCGAACGTGTCGGTCGTGTCGGTCATGGCGGTCAACAACGAGACCGGAACCGTCACCGACCTGCGAGCGGTGTCGCGCCTCGTACGCGCGCTCGCTCCCGGCGCGGTGCTGCACACCGACGCCGTGCAAGCCGCCTGTTGGCTCGACCTGCGAACGATCTGGCCGCTCGTCGATGCGATGGCGCTGTCGGCGCACAAGTTCGGCGGCCCCAAAGGTGTGGGAGTTCTGGCGGTGCGGGCGGGTACCGATGTTGCACCGCTGATCCTTGGTGGTGGTCAGGAACGCGATCGACGCAGCGGCACGCACAACGTGGCGGGCATCGTGGCTCTGGCCCGTGCCCTCGAGTCGACCGATCGGGAGCGAGCAGCCGAGTGCGAGCGTGTCGAGACGTTGCGCGAAACACTCGTCGCGCGGGTGATGGCGGTCGGCGGAGTTCACCGAACGATTCCTGCCGATCGCGCGGTACCCGGCGTGGCCCACGTGTGTATTGCCGACGTGGAGAGCGAAGCCTTGTTGTATCTCCTCGACGAGGGGGGAGTGTGCGCGTCGGCGGCTTCGGCGTGTGCGAGTGGAGCGATGGAGCCGTCGCACGTGTTGGCGGCGATGGGCGTCGATCGCGGCTTGGCCCAGGGGGCCCTGCGCATGTCGCTCGGACACACGACCACCGAGACGGACGTCGACGAGGCGGCGACCGTGGTCGCCAGTGCGATCGAGCGGATTCGCTCGGCGGCCAAGGGCCGCTGAACGCCGCGTCGACTCGACCGCCGTAGCCTGATCCACGGAGAAACGCCGTGAAAGTACTTGTCGCCATGTCCGGAGGTGTCGATTCGTCGGTCGCCGCTGCCCTTCTGCTCGAGCAGGGGCATCAGGTCGTGGGCGTCACCATGCGCCTGTGGGGTGGTGAGAGCGACACCGGATGCTGCAGCGTGAGCGATGTCGACGACGCGCGGCGCGTGGCCCAGCAACTCGGAATCGATCATCTGGTCTTCAACTTCACCGACGATTTCCATCGTCACGTCGTCGACCCGTACGTCGCCGATCACGCCCGCGGGGTCACACCCAATCCGTGCATCGAGTGCAACCGTCATCTCAAGTTCGATCGACTCCTCGAGCGCGCTGACGTTCTCGGCTTCGACGCCGTGGCCACCGGACATCACGCCCGCATCGAGAAGATCGACGGTGCGTGGCGTCTCCTGCGCGGGGCCGATGCCGCCAAGGATCAGAGTTACGTGATCCACATGCTCGATCAGGACGCGCTGTCGCGCACCATGCTGCCGGTCGGCACTCTCACCAAAGCCCAGGTGCGTGCACACGCAACCCGCCTCGGCTTGCGGACTGCGACCAAGCCCGACAGCCAGGACGTCTGCTTCATCACGTCGACCAAGTCTCCCGATGGTGCGACCGGTCGCTCGTCGTTCTTGCGCCGCCGAATCGAACTTCATCCGGCCGACGTGGTCGACGACACCGGCGAGCGAATCGGCCGCGTCGACGCGGTCGAACTCGTGACTCTCGGTCAGCGACGCGGAGTCGCTGGCGGAGGTGGCACCAAGCGATTCGTGGTCGACGTCGACGTGTCGCAGCGACGGGTGGTCGTGGGCCCGGAGTCGCTTCTTCTCGTCGATCAAGAACTCGGATCGTCACCCACCTGGACCGACGGTCCGGTCGAAGGTCGGGTGTGGGTTCAGTGCAGTGCTCATGGCGAGCCGCGCGCCGGGTCGATCAGAACGAGCAGCGCGGGGACTGACTCGGTCGACGTCGTGTGGGACGAACCACAACGCCGTGTGTCGCCGGGTCAATCGCTCGTGTTCTACGACCGCGATGGTGGTTGGGTCGTGGGTGGAGCCACCACCGCCTCGGTCACCGTCTCAGCAAGTCGGTAGCCGCCGTCAGGCGTGACGGCCTGATGCGAAACGTCTTCACGTGAATCGCCGATCCACCCGGTGTCGATGGGGTGGCCGCGCGCACCACGGTGTCGAAGTCACTCAAGGTGATCTCGAGCCAAGGTCGTCCCGTGCCGCCCGACAGGTCGGCCGACTCACCGGCTTCGGCCACGAGTGCGGTCGCGCTGATCGAGGCCCGTGCGAACATCGCTGTCTCGGCCAGGACCACGTGATCGTGCACGACGATGCCGGCCGGTACCGAGACGAGCCAGCGCCGTGAATACCTGTGGAATCGGCGCGGCAGGACCACCAGTCCCAGGACCGAGAGGGCGGTGAGGATCCCACCGAACACCCAACTGCGATTCACCAGTGCCGAAACTCCGACGATTCCGCTGGCGACCCACAGGGCCCACATCGTGACGACGACCGCAAGATGAGCGCGCGGACACCGCAGCAGAACTCGCTTCTCGTCGCCGTACGCCGATGTCTGAACGAACACGTGACCGAGTTCGGCCGAGAGTGCCAGGACCACCACGATCGCGCTGAGTGCAGTGGCCACCATCGCGCCGGTGTCGGGGTTCGACACTGCGAGCACGAAGAACACCGTGAGGTGGAACGGAGACACGAGTCGCAGGGCCGTGAGCGACACGGTGGACGGCACCAGGACGCACAACAGCACGACCGCCCAGACCGCCCAGACCGTGATCTGCACGGTCAGACGTTCGGCGGCGTCGAGAGTCTGAAGCCGATTCGACACCAGTGGCGCGCACAGGCCGAGGGCCAACGCGAACACCCGAGTCGCCACGAGGATCGGAGATCGTTCGCTCGTGATCGAGTCGCGTTGACCGTCCACGTCGTCAAGGGTGGCCCGTCGGCGTCGCCACGACCAAACCGTGTGATCCGATTCGTGACGACTTCGCCCACTTTGATACGACATATCCCGAGGGGGACAACGAAGTGTCTGGATCCAGCACGTTGAACGTGCTCACCGGTGGCGTGGCCACGATGGTCGGCAGCCTGCCGCACCGTGACGCCCGGGAGGCGGTGGAGTTCTCTCTTGCCACGTGTCCCGACCTGCCCTGTATCCCCACCGTTCCGCGTCGGTCGCCGGCCGAAGGAATGATCGCTCAGGCCGTGGTCGGTATTCGCGGTATCAGCCTCGGCCAATACGGATCGCTTCTCGTCGATACGTCGCTGGTCGATCCGCTGGCGACCGTGCGCACCGACACCAACAACGACTCGTTCGGTGGTTTGCGTTCGTTCCTCGCACAGATGTCCGATCACTCGGGTCCGATCAAGTGGCAGTTCACCGGACCCGTGACGGTGGGCCAGGCGTTGATGCGCCTCGGCGTACCGGCGCACCTCGCCTTCGACGTTGCCGTGCGAACGGTGCGTCATCACGTGCGCGTGGTGGCCGACACGATCGGTTCAGCCCTGCCCGACTGCCCGCAGGTGGTCGTTCTCGACGAGCCCGATCTTGGTGATCTGTACGACGAGTCGTTTCCCATCGCACCCGACACCGCGATCGACTTGATGTCGGGTGCACTCGCCGTCGTGGAGCGTGATGCGTTGGTGGGATTGCACAGTTGTGCCGACGTTCCGTTGGCACCGCTCCTGGCCGCCGGACCACAAATCCTCAGTGTTCCGGTTTCCGAACGCATCAACGAGTCGGCCATCGAACTCACGCGTTTCGTCAACGGTGGCGGCTGGGTCGCGTGGGGTGTGGTTCCCACCGACGGCCCGATCGGCACCACATCGGAGCGTTGGTGGAAGAAGTTGGCGTCGGTGTGGTGTTCACTCACCGAGGCCGGCTGCGATCCGCTCAAGCTGCGCCGCCAGGCGCTCGTGACGCCGGTGTGCGGACTCGCACTGCACAGCCACGACAGCGCGGCGATCATCATGCGCCACGTGGCCGAAGTGGGCGAGCGGGTGCGCGCTCAAGCGCTCAGCGCTCAGTTCTCGGTCGGCGCCTAGGTCGCACCACAGCCCGGTCGTACAATCCGGGTATGGCCGCGAAGAAGCGCAGCGCCGACTCGTCGGTCCGCGATCGCATGATCGCTCTGCGCGACACCATCAATCGCCATCGCCGGCTGTATCACACCCTGGCGCAACCCGAGATCGCCGATGCCGAGTACGACCAGATGGTGCGCGAACTCGAAGAACTCGAGGCTTTGCATCCCGAGTTGGTGACGGCCGATTCACCCACTCTGCTCGTGGGGGGCGACATCAGCGAAGCGTTCGCGCCGGTCGAGCATCGCATTCCCATGACGAGCCTCGACAACGCCATGGACGTCGACGAACTGCGGGCCTGGGGCGAGCGAGTGCTCAAGGGTCTGGGTGACGACGCCGACGTCCGTTATTGCGTCGAACTCAAGATCGACGGCTTGGCCGTGAGTCTGCGGTACGAGCAAGGTCGACTCGTGCAGGCGGCCACCCGCGGTGACGGTCGGGTGGGGGAGGACGTCACGGCGAACGTCGCCACCATCGCGAACGTTCCGAAATCGCTGCCCTCACGGCTCGATCTTCCCGATGTTCTCGAAGTGCGCGGTGAGGTGTACTTGCCGATCGACGCGTTCGAAAGGTTGCGCGCCGCCAAAGAACTCGAGAACGCCGAGCGTGTGAGCGCGGGCAAGAAGCCCGAGCCGGTGCCGGTGAATCCCCGTAACGCCGGAGCCGGCAGTCTGCGACAGAAGGACTCCGCGGTCACCGCGTCACGCGGACTCGCGTTCTGGTCGTACCAGGTGGGCGAGGTGGTGGGTGGTCCCGAGTTCGCGAGTCACCACGAAACGCTCGATTTCCTGTCGGCGCTCGGATTCCCGGTCAATCCGAACATTCGCGTGGTCGATTCACTCGCCGAGGTGGAGGCCTATTGCCGCGAATGGCAGGAGAACCGCCATCGACTCGGATACGAAATCGACGGAGCGGTGGTCAAACTCGACGATCTCGCGCAGCGTGAGGCTCTCGGATTCACGGCTCGCGCTCCGCGGTGGGCCATCGCGTTCAAGTTCCCGCCCGAAGAACGCACCACGATCCTCGACGACATCCAAGTGTCGATCGGTCGCACCGGTCGGGCCACGCCCTTCGCGGTTCTGCAACCGGTGTTCGTGGGCGGCTCCACCGTGGGCATGGCCACGTTGCACAACGAAGACCAAGTGCGATTGAAAGACGTCCGCCCCGGCGACACCGTGATCGTTCGCAAAGCCGGTGACGTGATTCCGGAAGTGGTCGGACCGGTCCTGTCGTTACGCCCCAAAGGGTCGAAACCGTGGAAGTTCCCCTCCAAGTGCCCCTGCCCGCTTCAGAGCACACTCAGCCGCACCGAGGGTGAGTCCGACACGCGCTGCGTCGAACCGGGCTGTCCGAATCAACGCGACCAACGCATCATCTACTTCGCGTCGCGTGGGGCGATGGACATCGAAGGTCTGGGTGAACGCACGGTCTTCCAGTTGTCCGATGCCGGTTTGGTGTCCGACCCGGGCGACATCTACTTCCTCGACGTCGAGCAACTGCTCACGCTCGAAGGTTTCGGTCGGCTGAGCGCCGAGAAACTTCTGGCGGCTATCGATGGTTCGAAGACGCGACCACTGCCCAAACTGCTCACCGCACTGGGTGTGAAACATCTCGGTCCCTCGGCATCCGAAGCGCTAGCCCGAGCCTTCGGCTCACTCGATGGTGTGATGAACGCGTCGCAGGACGACCTGGCGACCGTCGACGGCGTGGGTGATGTGATCGCGGCGTCCATCACGTCGTGGTTCGATCGGCCCGACAGCAAGGAGTTCATCGAGAAGTTGCGCCGGGCCGGTGTCGACTTCGGCAACGTGGAAGTGTCGCGTGCACCGCAGGTTCTCGTGGGCAAAGCAGTCGTGGTCACCGGCACTCTCGACGGTTTCGATCGCGATGGTGCCGAACGAGCCATCAAGGATCGTGGGGGCAAGAGTCCGGGCTCGGTGTCGGCCAAGACGTTCGCGGTCGTGGTGGGCCGTGAACCCGGTGCGAGCAAGGTGACGAAGGCCGAGGAACTGGGTGTGCCGATGCTCGACGAAGCGGGTTTCGTTCACTTGCTCGAGACGGGCGAGCTACCGGCGTAACGATCGGTCAGAGAACTTCGAACGACCACGAGTACGAACGCGCTGTGTTGCGTCCGTCTTCGATCTTCCAGAAGATCACCGTCACCTGGTGGCGACCCACTGAGTACGACTCGATCACGGCCCCGTCTCGCGGCTCGAATCGGATGAGCGAGTTGCCCTGGTCGTAGATCGCAGTGGGAGGCAAGTCGATCTGCTGGCCTGGTTCGGGGAGACCGCCGGCGATGTCTTCGAGTCGTGACGTCGGAATCTCGATGCCGTCGAGCACGATCACCGCTTCGTAACCGTCTTGCAG
>Ga0315900_10000738_pt1 | contig 54520 bp, 52 predicted proteins | sample LakEriMetagenome_FD_203521 | JGI IMG/M metagenome (GOLD analysis project Ga0315900, IMG submission 203521) | Freshwater fungal communities from buoy surface, Lake Erie, Ohio, United States - Buoy 12 MA114 | ecosystem: Environmental > Aquatic > Freshwater > Lake > Lake biofilm | place: USA: Lake... | reverse complement strand
TCGATGGTCCACATGCCTCAACAGAGGTTGCAGCGATCACGTGTGATGTGGTGCTCAATGCAATCACTGGTTCGATCGGATTAGCACCGACTCTGGCGGCGTTGCGAGTTGGAAATGTTTTGGCCCTTGCAAATAAAGAATCACTTGTCGCGGGCGGGGATATGGTGATGGCTCTTGCCAAACCAGGTCAACTTCTTCCCGTTGATTCAGAACATAGCGCTCTCTGGCAGGCGCTCAAATCTGGAACCAAGAGCGAGGTTTCTAAGCTGATTCTCACAGCAAGTGGCGGACCATTTAGAGATCGTGATGATCTTTCAACCGTCACAGTTGCAGAAGCCTTAGCGCATCCAACGTGGGCGATGGGACCTGTTGTCACAATTAACTCATCAACGTTGGTAAATAAAGGTCTAGAAATAATTGAAGCCCACTACCTATTTGATATTCCTTACTCGCAGATCGAAGCGGTAATACATCCACAATCAATAGTTCATTCACTCGTTGAATATGTTGATGGTTCAACGATCGCTCAGGCGAGTCCACCAAATATGAAGGGGCCAATTGCTTACGCCCTCAGTTACCCAGATCGTTTAACTAAGGCGAGCACCCCGATTGATTGGAGCGCTGCAGCGAGGTGGAACTTTGCACCGATCGATAATGTGAAATTTCCAGCCGTTGACCTCGCCCGTCGATGCGGATCATTGGGTGGGGGATTGCCGGCAATCTTTAATGCCGCGAATGAGGTTGCCGTCGCAGCATTTCTTGATTCTCACATTGGATACTCAGCAATCATTGATACAGTCGAAGCTGTGGTTCAACAACTTTCTCCTTCAGCAGTCTCTGCCCTGCGCGATCTCACCGATGTCAGTGCTATCGAAGATGATGCGCGTCGCGTAGCCCACGAAGTCATTAAGAGAGCGGTCTGATCATGGAGATTTTAGGAATTCTTGCCTTTGTTGTTGCACTACTTCTCTCTGTGATGGTCCATGAATTTGGCCATTACTTCACAGCCCGTAAATTCAATATGAAGGTCACTGAATTCTTTCTAGGATTCGGAAAGCGCATCTGGTCTTTCCGAAAGGGCGAAACTGAGTACGGCATCAAGGCAATTCCTGCTGGTGGTTATTGCAAAATCTCTGGAATGACTCCAGATGAAGTGATGGAACCAGGTGAAGAGTCTCGCGCCTTCTATATTGCGCGCTCTTCCAAAAAACTTATAGTTCTAGGGGCAGGATCATTCCTCCACTTTGTGCTCGGAATCGTTCTACTCTTCACACTCCTTGCAGGAGTGGGCGTTAACTCACTGACTTCTGTTGTGAAAGAGGTTGTACCTGACTCATCTGCCGTTGCAGCTGGATTCCAACAAGGGGATGAGATTGTCTCTATTGGCGGTGAAGAGATCAGTGATTGGGCTCGCGGGGTAGAGCTCATTCGCGCCGCAGATGGTGGAGAGCTCTCTTTTACAGTACTTCGCAGCGGCGAATTGATAGAACTTCGCGCAACACCACGACTTACCGATGTTGGTGGCGAGCAGCGTTACGTTCTGGGCATCATCAATGAAGTTGGTATTAAGAGATTTGGCGTACTTAAGGCAACTCAAGAGTCTTTCTCAATTACGGGATCAATGATGGTTCAATCCGTTAAATCACTTGCACTCTTACCAGCAAAAATCCCTGAGCTCTGGGGTCAAACATTCGGTGGAGAAACTCGCGATGTAGATGGTCTCGTCGGTGTCGTTGGAGTTGCTCGCGTCTCTGGTGAGACTCTTGCAAGTGGAGATCAGAACTGGACCCAACGTATTGGTACCTTCTTACTCATTATTGCAAGTCTAAATATTTTTGTTGGAGTATTTAATCTATTGCCAATCCTGCCACTCGATGGTGGCCATATGGCAGTTGCAATCGCAGACCAGATTCGCGCATTTATCGCACGACTCCGCGGTCGTCCTCGACCAGCCCCTATTAATGTGCAGGTGCTCACACCTATCACTGCGGTAGTCGTAGTAATTCTCATCGCGCTCACCCTTCTCTTACTAGTAGCCGACATAATCAATCCCATCTCGCTCAATGGCTAAAGTTCGGGCAGAATAGCGCCATGGTTGATCTCGGAATTCCTTCAGCGCCTCTTAAGACTCTTGCTCCTCGTCGAAAGACAAGACAGATGATGGTGGGCAAAGTCGGCGTGGGTAGCGATCATCCAGTGAGCGTGCAATCTATGTGCACAACCCTGACCTCAGATGTCAATGCAACTTTGCAACAGATTGCAGAACTCACAGCTTCTGGTTGTCAGATTGTTCGTGTTGCAGTTCCAAGTCAAGATGATGCTGATGCGCTTGCACAAATTGCGAAGAAGTCACAGATTCCTGTGATCGCAGATATTCACTTTCAACCAAAATATATCTTTGCCGCAATCGATGCTGGGTGCGCTGCAGTTCGTGTAAATCCAGGAAATATCAAACAATTTGATGACAAGGTCAAAGAAGTTGCTAAGGCTGCCGGAGATGCGGGAATCCCAATCCGTATCGGTGTCAATGCTGGCTCCCTTGACCCGCGTCTTCTCGCAAAGTACGGCAAAGCAACACCAGAAGCGTTGGTCGAATCAGCGCTCTGGGAAGCGTCTCTCTTTGAAGAACATGGTTTTTCAAATATCAAAATTTCAGTAAAGCATCATGATCCTGTCACTATGGTCAGCGCGTATCGTCTCTTGGCAGCCCAATGTGAGTACCCACTTCATCTCGGTGTGACCGAAGCGGGTCCAGCCTTTCAAGCAACAATTAAATCTGCAACAGCATTTGGAATTTTGTTGGCCGAAGGTATCGGAGACACCATCCGCGTATCCATGTCAGCACCCCCTGCCGAAGAAGTTAAAGTCGGAATTTCGATTCTGGAATCACTCAACTTGCGCCAACGTAAACTCGAAATTGTTTCCTGCCCATCATGTGGCCGCGCACAAGTTGATGTCTATACATTGGCCGAAAAAGTTCAAGCCGGCCTTGAAGGAATGACAGTTCCACTACGTGTTGCTGTTATGGGTTGTGTTGTTAACGGTCCAGGTGAAGCACGCGAGGCGGATCTCGGTGTTGCCTCCGGTAATGGAAAAGGCCAGATCTTTGTAAAGGGCGTAGTCATCAAAACAGTCCCTGAGGCTCAGATCGTTGAAACATTAATTGAAGAAGCGATGCGCCTTGCAGATGAGATGGAAGCTGCTGGAGTTGCAAGCGGAAAGCCTGAAGTTCTTACACAGTAAAGGCGCAGAAAGTTGCAGAGTCTCAGGTAGGCTCGCCCCATGTTGCGAATGACCACCCTCTTCTTGCGCACGTTGCGCGATGATCCAGCGGACGCCGAAGTTGCAAGCCATCGCCTCTTAGTCCGCGCCGGATACATTCGTCGAATCGGTGCAGGTATTTACTCATGGCTACCTCTTGGCGTCATCACACTTCGCAATATCGAACGCGTCATCCGTGAAGAGATGGATAAGGCTGGCTTCCAAGAAGTTCACTTTCCGTCGCTTCTTCCTCGCGAGCCTTACGAGGCAACTAATCGTTGGGAAGAGTACGGACCATCACTATTTAGATTGCAAGATCGAAAAGGCGCAGATTATCTCTTAGGCCCAACCCACGAAGAGATGTTTACCTTGATGGTGAAGGGGGAGTACTCCTCATATAAAGATCTTCCGCTGTCCATTTATCAAATTCAAACCAAATTCCGTGATGAAGCGCGTCCACGAAGCGGAATCATCCGCGGGCGTGAATTTGTTATGAAAGATTCTTACTCATTTGATATCGATGATGCTGGCCTTAATCTGTCATACCAAAAACATCGTGACGCCTACGTTCAAACTTTTGATCGTCTTGGACTCAAATACAACATCGTGAGAGCAGTCTCGGGCGCAATGGGCGGCTCAAAGTCTGAGGAATTCTTAGCGCCATGTTCGACGGGTGAAGATACCTACGTGCTCTGTCCTTCATGTGGATTTGCAGCCAACGTTGAAGCAATGGTGACAAAAGTTGACCCTGTTGATGCAAGTACAACCCCTGCTCTTGAAGAGCTTGATACTCCAAATACTCCAACGATCGATTCACTCGTACAAGTGCTTAATGAGCGCTTCGGTGGTGGATTCACCGGTGCAAGTACTCTTAAGAATGTCTTGTTGATTGCAGATGGAAAGGCAATCTCAGTTCTTGTTCCTGGAGACCGTGAAGTTGACCTCAAGCGATTCCAAGAAAATCTTGGCGGAATACACGAACTCCGTACATTTGAAGATGCAGACTTTGCAAAATTCCCTGGTTTGGTAAAGGGATACATCGGACCACAGAATGCGCAAGCACTTGGAATTACTGTCTACGCCGATCCTCGCGTTGCACCTGGAACCACATGGGTCACTGGTGCCAACAAGAAAGATCGTCACGCTCGCAATGTTGTTAATGGACGTGATTTCACACCGGATGCTTACGTTGAAGCTGCTGAGGTACGTGCCGGAGATGCATGCCCAGAGTGTGCAACAGAAGTAGTTATCGACCGCGCCATTGAAATTGGCCATATCTTCCAACTTGGACGCAAGTATGCCGAGTCGCTTTCACTCACAGTCTTGGATCACAATGGTAAATCACAGGTTGTCACGATGGGTTCTTATGGAATTGGTGTGACGCGTGCAGTTGCTGCAATTGCTGAACAGACATATGACGAAATTGGATTGAGCTGGCCAGTAGAGCTTGCCCCTGCCAAAGTTCATATCGTTGCAACTGGAAAAGAAGACCTTCCTTTTGATACTGCAGAAAAGATTGCAACTGAACTAGAAGCTGCGGGCGTAAGCGTCATGCTTGATGATCGCCGTGGAACAAGCCCAGGCGTAAAGTTTAAAGATGCAGAACTTATCGGTAACCCTGTCATCGTAGTTGTCGGAAAATCACTCGAGCAGGGAAATGTCGAAGTACGCGTACGCAAGAGTGGAGATAAGCAAGAAGTACCTCTCGCTTCTGCAGTAACTTCTATCTGCACACTCGTAGCTTCGCTCTAGTACTCACGTGTTTTACGACATCACTCTCGCCACACTGATATTTCTTATCTGTGCAGCTTTTTGTGCTGGACTGATTGATTCAATGGCGGGCGGTGGGGGACTCATTCAGTTGCCGGCACTTCTGATCGGTCTACCTAAATTTGAAACGGTAGAAGTGCTTGGAACAAATAAGTTAACTTCAGTCTTCGGAACCTCTGCTGCCACCCTTCTCTACAGACGTGCCATAACCTTTAATTGGAAGTTACTGATTGCCATGGCTCTGCCTGCATTCATTGGGTCAATTGGTGGAGCACTCCTAGCATCTTCAATACCGACCAAAGCGCTAAGACCGATAATCGTTATTCTGCTGATTGCTGTCGTGATCTACACAGTCAAGCGCCCTCAACTTGGTGCGGTGGAATCTCTCAAGCATTCGCCAGCGAAGCAGATGCGGATTGGCTCGATTGCAGCCGGAGGTATCGGTTTTTATGACGGGCTGATCGGCCCTGGCACCGGATCGTTTTTAATTTTGATCTTGGTCGCGGTCTTGGGCTTTGCTTTCTTGCAAGCGTCGGCGATGGCAAAGGTCATTAATCTCTGCACCAATGTCGGTGCAATTCTCGTCTTTGGCTTAGATGGTTCAATTCTGTGGAAAGTAGGCCTGTTGTTGGCAGTTGCAAATGTTGCTGGAGGATTGATCGGTGCGACTCTTGCCATCCGAGGGGGATCAACCTTTGTTCGAAAGATATTTCTCTTTATAACAACTGCGCTGATATTTAAGGTGGGTTTAGACACAATTACAATGTGGTGATAAATTTAGCCCTACAACTTAACAACAATCGAATAGGTAGGCTCAGTTATGGCGCTTAAAGATCAGATTTCCGAACTCGTTACACCGGCAGTATCGGATCTGGGTTTCTACCTAGAAGATGTTCACGTTGCTACTCCAGGAAGCCACCGCATCGTCACATGTATTGTCGATGGAGATGCTTCATTAAATCTTGATCAAGTTACAAGTGTCTCTCGCGTGATTTCAGAACTTCTTGATGAAGCCGCATTTATGGGGGAGACGCCATTTACTCTCGAGGTGACCTCTCCGGGAGTTGATCGTCCACTGACCCAACCTCGTCACTTTGCTAAAAATGTCGATCGCCTTCTTAAGATCATTAAGCTCGACGGCAGCGAAGTTACCGGCCGCATTCTTTCCAATACCGACCAAGATGTGACGCTTACTGTCACGGTTAAGAAAGAAACTATTGAGCAAATCGTTTCTCTGAGCGAGATCAAGCGTGCCGTAGTCGAAATTGAATTTAATAGAAAGGATGACAAGTAAATGCATGTAGATATGCAGGCACTTGCAACCCTCACTTCTGAAAAAGCTATGCCGATCGAGGCACTAATCACCGCAATCGAACTCGGCGTACTCACCGCCTATAACGAATTACCTGAAGCAAAACCTCGCGCGTTCTCACGACTCAATCGCGAAACTGGTGATGTTGCGATCTTGATCCCTATCTATAACGAAGAGGGTGAGCGAGTCGCTGAAGAGGAAGACTGTCCTGATGGTTTTGCTCGCAGCGCTACTTCAGCGATTCGCCAAGTAATTAAATTCAAAATGCGCGAAACAAATGATGCTGAGATTGTTGGTGAGTTCACAGGGTCAGTAGGAGATGTCATCTCCGGAATCGTTCAGCAGGGACGTGATCCCAAGATGATTAACGTCAACCTTGGTCGCGTAGAGGGAAGAATTCCTCCGCAAGAGCAAGTGCCTGGCGAAGTGTATAAACATGGCGATCGCATTAAGTGTTTCGTTGTTGAAGTAAAGCAAGGCCTTAAAGGTCCTGAGATTATGCTCTCCCGCAGTCATCCAGCTTTAGTCAAACAACTCTTTGCACTCGAAGTTCCTGAAATCCAGGATCGTATTGTTGAGATCATGGCAGTTGCACGGGAGGCAGGTCATCGAACAAAGATTGCAGTGCGCTCACATCGTGCAGGTGTCTCTCCAAAGGGTTCGCTCATCGGTCCGATGGGTGCACGTTCACGAGCGGTGACTGATGAACTCCACGGTGAGAAAATAGATATTGTCGATTGGTCTGAAGATCCAGCAGAGTTCGTAAAGCATGCGTTAGCGCCTGCAAAAGTCACATCTGTTGAGATAGTTGATGAGCTTTCACGATCTGCTCGTGTTGTAGTTCCTGATTACCAGCTCTCATTAGCGATTGGAAAAGATGGGCAGAATGCCAGATTGGCCGCACGTCTGACTGGCTGGCGCATCGATATTCACCCAGACACTCCCGTCGCCCCCGCATAAAATCAGGCCGCGTTTAGGAATATCGACCCCTCTTGGATAGACTGCGGGGGTGGAACGAACATGCATTGCATGTCGCAAGAAATATTCTTGGGATGAGCCTGCATCGACAGACACACTTGTTCGGGTAGTTCGACAGGGCTTGGTACTTATTCCAGACCCTGATCGGAAGTTATCGGGACGAGGAGCTTGGGTACATAGAGAATGTGTCACACAGGCAATCGAGCGAAAGTCATTCAAGGCAGCATTTAAATGTGCCGAGAATTTCGATCACTCACAACTACAACAGTTCATCGCCGATGAACTTACAGAATTGGATGCGAAAGTTATGAAACTCAAATGAGCTCGTCAGAATTATGAGGTCGTTCAACTAAGGCTCGCATTCACATTCGTATGTGGGCCAAGACAGGAGAAAAGTGTCAAAGGTCCGCGTACATGAGTTGGCAAAACAACTCGGCATGGAGAGCAAGGAAGTTCTTGCAAAGCTCCAAGAAATGGGCGAATTCGTCCGCTCAGCATCATCAACGGTAGAAGCACCGGTTGTCCGCAAGTTAATTGCGCTATACCCAGATGCAAAACCAGCTGAAGAGAAGAAGCCAGTCAAGAAGGCAGCTGCCAAAAAGAGCGCTGCCAAAAAGAGTGCAGAGGTTGATCCCGCACTCGCAGCAGAATTAGCAGCAGAGCTGGGTGTAGATCTTGATGCCTTGAAGGCATCGCGCGCTGCAGCAGAAGCCGCCGCTGCTGCGCCAACACCACAGGTTCCAGATGAAAGTGCACCTGCAGCAGATGCGCCAAAGCCAGCGCCTCGTTCTGGGAACAATCCATTTTCTACAGGTACGACAGGTACGACAGGTACGACAGGTGGTGCAGTTCCTCGCCCACCTCGTCCGGGTAACAATCCATTTTCAACAGGTGGTGCAGTTCCTCGCCCACCTGCACGTCCACAAGGATCGCAAGGAAGTGGCGCACCACGTCCAGGAATGTCAGGACCACGTCCAGGTTCTGTTCGTCCGGGCTTTGCAGCGCGTCCATCTTCACCACGTCCTGCCGGTGCCGGTACATCAGGTTCTGGTTCGCAATATCCACCACGCACCGGTACAGGTGCACCATCATCGAGTGGTCCATATCGCTCTAGCGGTCCAGGTACTGCAGGAGGTCCAGGCGGTACGCCAGGTCGCGCACCAAGTGGTGCACCAGGTCGCGGTGGTCCAGGTCGCGGTGGCGCAGCTGGTGCATTTGGAAAGAATGCAAGTAAATCTTCTAAGCGCAAACCAAAATCAAGAAAAGCGTTGCGTGATGAATTCGACAATATGCAAGCGCCGAAGTTGGGTGGCGCAGTTATTCCTCACGGTGATGGAAAGACTCAAATCCGTATGCGCCGTGGCTCTTCCCTTGCCGATTTTGCAGAGAAGATCAATGCAGATCCAGCAGCATTGGTTGCAGCACTCTTTCACTTAGGTGAAATGGTTACAGCAACTCAATCAGTGGATGCAGATACCTTCGAAATTCTTGGTGCTCAACTCGGATACGTTATCGAGGTTGTCTCGCCAGAAGATGAAGATCGCGAACTCCTACAAGACTTCGATATCGACTTGGCGAGAGAGCTAGAAGCCCTCGATCCATCAGAACTCGTAGCTCGTCCGCCGGTTGTTACAGTCATGGGACACGTCGATCACGGTAAGACCAGCTTGCTCGATGCAATTCGCAAGACTGAGGTCTTCAAGAGCGAAGCCGGTGGAATCACCCAGCACATCGGTGCATATCAAATTCACCATGATCATGATGGTGTTAATCGCGCTATTACCTTCATTGATACACCAGGTCACGAGGCGTTTACCGCTATGCGTGCACGTGGTGCAAAGGTCACTGATATCGCAGTCCTGGTTGTTGCAGCCGATGACGGCATCATGCCTCAGACAATTGAAGCGCTCAACCATGCTCAAGCAGCCGATGTACCTATCGTTGTTGCAGTGAACAAGATTGATAAAGAGGGGGCGAACCCAGATAAGGTCCGCCAGCAACTCACCGAATACAACTTGGTCGCAGAAGAGTACGGCGGAGAGACAATCTTCGTAAACGTATCTGCTAAAGCTGGACAAGGAATCGATGCACTTATCGAATCGATCCTTCTTACAGCTGATGCGGCGATTGATCTTCGCGCTATTGCAAACGATGATGCTCGCGGTGTTGCTATTGAAGCCCACCTCGATCGTGGTCGTGGACCAGTTGCAACTGTCTTGGTACAGCGCGGAACTCTCCGCATTGGTGATGCCATCGTTGCAGGCGGTTCATTTGGTCGCGTACGTGCGATGCTCGATGAAGATGGTCAGAGCGTTGAAGAGGCTGGTCCATCACGTCCTGTTCAGGTTCTTGGATTTACATCTGTACCAAGTGCTGGAGATACCTTCCTTGTTGCAGATGAAGATCGCACTGCTCGTCAGATTGCTGAAAAGCGTCAAGCAGCAGAACGTAACGCTCAACTTGCTAAGGCTCGCAAGAAGGTTTCACTTGAAGACTTCATGGAGCAATCCAAGATTTCTACTCTCAACCTCATCCTCAAGGGTGACGTTTCAGGTTCTGTGGAAGCCCTCGAAGATGCGCTCATGCAACTCGATGTTGGTGCAGAAGTTGATCTTCGCGTTATCCACCGTGGCGTTGGTGCAATTACCAAGAGCGATATCACTTTGGCATCTGCCTCGACTGCAGTTGTGATCGGCTTTAACGTTAAGCCTGAACCACAGACTGCCGTCTTTGCTGATCAAGAAGGCGTTGAAGTTCGCTTCTACTCTGTCATCTATCAGGCAATCGAAGAGATCGAACTCTCACTTAAGGGTCTCCTTAAGCCAGAGTTTGAAGAGATCGTGCTCGGTAACGCTGAAGTACGAGATATTTTCAAATCTTCTAAGGCTGGAAATATCGCTGGATCAATCGTTCTCGATGGAATCATCCGTCGTAATGCAAGCGCACGCCTACTTCGCAATGGTGAAGTAATCGTTGCCGACCTTACGATTGATTCACTCAAGCGCTTTAAGGATGATGCCACCGAAGTCCGTGAAGGATTTGAGTGCGGTATCGGCGTTGGAAACATCAAGGAGATGGCTATCGGCGACACAATCCAGGTCTTTGAGATGCGTGAGAAGAAGCGCGTATAACAATGGGCCAATCACATCGTGCACAAAAAGTTTCCGATCGCATCAAAGTTGTTGTGGCACAGCTGCTTGAGACAAAGATCAAAGATCCACGTCTTGGCTTTGTCACAGTAACTGATGCGCGCATAACCGGCGACCTTCAAAGTGCGTCTATTTTCTACACCGTCCTTGGTGATGAAGATGCGCGTGCAGCAACTGCTGCAGCACTCGAGAGCGCAAAGGGTGTTATTCGCTCTGCTGTGGGTCGCGATCTTCAAACTCGAATCACTCCGACGATTGAATTTATTGAAGATGGGCTTCCAGAAAGTGCCAAAGCGATGGATTCACTTCTTGATCGCGTTCACGCACTAGATGCAGAAGTTGCAAAGCTTCGTATGGGAGCTACACCAACTGCGGAAGATCCATATAAAGCTCCACGCGTTATTGAAGATTAGGACTCTTTTCTCACATGAGTGATGGCTTTCTGATCGTTGATAAAGAGCCAGGTATGACTAGCCATGATGTTGTCGCCATGGGTCGCAAAGCGCTAGGCACTCGCAAAGTCGGACATGCAGGAACTCTTGATCCAATGGCCACAGGTGTTCTAGTCCTTGGATTTGGAAACGGGACAAGACTTTTGCAATACATCACTGATGGCGATAAGTCCTACACGGCGACATTAGTTCTTGGTGCATCGACTGTGACAGATGATCATGAAGGCGAAGTTCTCGTAGCAACTGATGCTCATGCAATCAATGACGGTGAAATTAACAAAATTCTTTCAGCGATGGTCGGCACAATTTCACAACGTCCATCATCTGTCTCTGCCGTTAAAGTTGACGGTGAACGAGCTTATGATCGAGTTCGCGCGGGTGAAGTTTTCGAACTTGCATCACGTACAGTCACAATCTCAGCTCTGGATATTCTAGAAATCCGCCACCTCCAAACCACAACAGAAGTAGATGTTGATGTGACATGTTCTGCCGGAACATTCATACGCGCGATCGCGCGCGATCTAGGGGATGAGCTCAAGGTAGGTGGACACCTACGTGCTCTACGCCGCACACGAGTTGCTGGATTCGCTCTTGATGTCGCAACTTCTGTCACAGACCTGAAAGCGAAGAATTTCACAGCGCTTCATCTGACTGATGTGGCTCGCCGTACTTTTCAAGCGCGCGAGCTCACGGTTGAAGAAGTTCGCGAACTCTCCTTCGGACGCTCACTCTCTCCTTCTGTTGGTGATGAGATTGTTGCGGGAATATCTCCCGAGAACGAATTAATCGCGCTCTTAAAGAATGAGGGCGATAAGGCGAAACCGGTCGCAGTTTTTGCGGCTGCGCACTGAGTAGACAATAATGACGACCATGAGTGAGCACTCCGCCCAATCTCACGTAGTTGTGATCGGTGTATTCGATGGCGTCCACAAAGGACATCAAGAACTTCTTAACCGCGCTAAGGCAATTGCTGACGGGCGCGAAATCATCGCACTCACATTCGACCCACATCCAACAACGGTTTTTGCGCCAGATCGCGCACCATCAATGCTTACGACCCTAGCTGATCGGGTAGAGCTGCTAAAGATTCATGGTGCAGATCAAGTAGCTGTGATGAAGTTCAATGAGAAGTTTGCTGAGATGTCTGCCGAAGATTTTGTAAAGAATGTCCTAGTTGATCAGCTACATGCTTCGACAGTTATCGTGGGTAAAAACTTTACTTATGGTCATAAAGCAGCTGGAAATGTGGATTCACTCGTTAAGTCAGCCCTGACACATAACTTCACTGTGGATGCACAGGATCTCAACAGCGAAAATGGAGAAGTAATCTCTTCCTCTCGCATTCGCACCATGATCAATGAAGGCCATGTTGAAGATGCACGTTTACTGCTAGGAAGACCTCATCGCCTTGATGGTGTTGTAGTTCATGGAGAGAAACGCGGACGTCAGATCGGTTATCCGACTGCAAACTTGGGAAATATAGATGGTCAAGCAATTCCTGCCGATGGCGTCTATGCAGGTTGGTTAACAGTTGGAATTAACTTCTGGCCTGCAGCAATTTCGATCGGCACAAATCCAACTTTTGCAGGGGAGCGCGGTCGACAAGTCGAGGCTTATGCTCTTGATCAAGAAGGCCTAGAACTTTATGACAAGAACGCTTCCATCGAATTCGGTTGGCGATTACGCCCGACACTTAAATTCGATGGTCTAGAACCGCTATTGGTGCAGATGAAGATTGATTGCGATCAAGCTCGAAAACTGACCGAGGCGTAAGAACAAACTCTCAATTTCTCGCGTGAATTTGCCTCGATTTCATCTATACGGGCTCAACGGGTAAACTTCACCTGTCCAACGAGAAAGTGATTTCCCGTGAATCAAACCGGGAAGCCTCTTGAACAGTAGCTTAAAAGGAGCATACGAACATGGCACTAACACCAGAAGTAAAGAAAGAAATCATTACCAAGTACGGAACTTCAGCTACTGATACAGGAAGCCCTGAAGCTCAGGTCGCTTTGTTATCACGTCGAATCGAAGACATTACAACTCACCTCAAGACCAATCCGCATGACCACCACAACCGTCGTGGCTTGCTTCTTCTTGTAGGTCGTCGTCGTCGAATTCTTCAGTACCTCGCTAAGACAGATATCAATCGTTATCGCGCGATTATCGAAAAGCTCGGTATTCGTCGCTAATTAAGTAAGCACTGCGTCCCGAGGAGAAATGGTCCTCGGTAGTGGTTTCCGGATGTTTCATCCGTGAACTTCGATCGAAGATACATTCCTACCTCGCTGCGGGCGCTGTAGAAATGGAGAGACCCATGGAGGGTCAAGACGTTAAGACAGCAGTAGCCGTTATTGATAACGGTAAGTTTGGTAAGCGCGAGATTCGCTTTGAAACAGGGCGACTTGCAAAGCAGGCAGCAGGAGCTGCAGCTGTATATCTAGATGATCAGACAATGATCTTCTCAGCAACAACAGCATCGAAGACACCAAAAGATCAATTCGACTTCTTTCCTTTGACTGTAGATGTCGAAGAGAAGATGTACGCAGTTGGAAAGATTCCAGGTTCATTCTTCCGTCGTGAAGGTCGTCCATCAGAAGATGCGATCCTTACATGCCGTTTGATCGACCGCCCACTGCGTCCATCATTTATTAAGGGACTTCGTAATGAAGTTCAAATCGTTGTGACCGTAATGGCGCTAGATCCTGATCACATGTACGACGTGATTGCGATCAACGCAGCATCAATGTCAACACAACTTGCTGGTCTGCCATTCTCTGGCCCAATCGGCGGCGTTCGCGTTGCTTTGATTGATGGACAGTGGATTGCATTCCCTAACCATTCACAGGTTGAGAATGCAGTATTCGACATGGTCGTTGCAGGTCGCGTTACAGCAGATGATGTTGCGATCATGATGGTTGAGGCTGAGGCCACAACAAAGACAATTGAACTCATCAAAAATGGTGGACCAACTCCTACTGAAGAAGTTGTATCTGCTGGACTTGATGCAGCTAAGCCATTTATTCGCATTCTCTGTGAAGCACAGAGCAAGTTAGCTGCAGTTGCTGCAAAGCCAACAGCTGAATTCCCAGTCTTCCTTGACTACCAAGATGATGTCTTTGCTGCAGTTGAAAAGGCTGCAAAGGATGATCTTGCAAAGGCTCTTACAATCGTAGGAAAGCAAGAGCGCGAAACAAAGATTGATGAGATTTCAGCATCAACTAAGGAGACAGTCTCTGCAGCCTTTGAAGGCCGCGAGAAGGAAATTCCTGCAGCGTTTCGTTCACTCACAAAGAAGCTTGTTCGCCAGCGCGTTCTGCGCGACAAGATTCGTATCGATGGACGTGGACTTCGTGACATTCGCGCGCTCTCTGCAGAAGTTGAAGTTATTCCTCGCGTTCACGGTTCTGCAATATTCGAGCGTGGTGAGACTCAGATTCTTGGAATCACAACTCTGGCCATGCTTAAGATGGAGCAGCAACTCGACACTCTTAATCCTGAAAATCACAAGCGCTACATGCATAACTACAACTTCCCACCATATTCAACTGGTGAAACAGGTCGCGTGGGTACGCCAAAGCGTCGTGAAATCGGACACGGAGCACTCGCAGAGCGTGCACTTATTCCTGTACTTCCAACTCGCGAAGAGTTCCCTTACGCAATTCGTCAGGTCTCTGAAGCGCTTGGTTCAAATGGATCAACCTCAATGGGTTCTGTCTGTGCATCGACTCTCTCAATGTTGCAGGCTGGTGTTCCTTTGAAGTCACCAGTTGCAGGTATTGCAATGGGTCTGATCTCAGATGATGTCGATGGCAAGGTTGAATACGTTGCTATCACGGATATCTTGGGTGCAGAAGATGCATTTGGAGATATGGACTTCAAGGTTGCTGGAACAAAAGATTTCATTACAGCCCTTCAACTCGATACAAAGCTTGATGGAATTCCAGCATCTGTTCTTGCTGGTGCACTTATGCAAGCTAAGGAAGCTCGTCTTGCCATCCTTGATGTCATGAACGAAGCGATTGATTCACCGGATGAGATGAGCCCATTTGCTCCTCGCATCATCTCGGTCAAGATTCCTGTCGATCAGATCGGTGCGGTTATCGGGCCTAAGGGCAAGATCATCAACCAGATCCAAGATGAGACTGGTGCAGATATCTCTATCGAAGATGATGGAACTATCTATATCGGTGCAGTCGATGGACCTTCAGCAGAAGCTGCTCGCGCACAGATCAATGCGATTGCAAATCCACAGATGCCAGAAGTTGGTGAGCGTTACCTCGGTACCGTCGTTAAGCTTGCAGCATTCGGTGCATTTATCTCATTGATGCCTGGCAAGGATGGCTTGCTTCACGTTTCACAGATTCGCAAGATGCATGGCGGAAAGCGAATTGAGAACCTTGAAGAAGTTATGAAGGTTGGAGACAAGATTCAGGTTGAGATCGGTGAGATTGATCCAAAGGGCAAACTCTCACTCGTTCCAGTCCTAGAAGACGGTTCGACTCCGGCTGCTGAATAAAAAGCGGCCAATGTCAGTAAAGAGATTCGTTCACGCAAGTGGCCTTCGTATCGTTACGGAAGAAGTTCCGTCGGTACGAAGTGCCGCTGTGGGAATCTGGGTCAATGTAGGTTCACGTGATGAAACCCCGGCAGTTGCTGGGGCTTCTCACTTTCTAGAGCATCTTCTCTTTAAAGGTACAACACGTCGCAGCGCGCTAGAAATTTCTTCATCTATCGAAGCTGTCGGTGGCGAGATGAATGCTTTCACAAGCAAGGAGTACACCTGTTTTTACGCGCGTGTGATTGATACTGATCTACCTATGGCGATCGATGTCGTCAGCGATTTGATTACATCGTCGATTGTCAGTGCACTAGATGTCGATGCCGAGCGAAAAGTTGTACTTGAAGAAATTGCTATGCGCGATGATGATCCTAGTGACCTCGTCCACGACCTATACGCTGAGACTTATTACGGTGATACACAATTAGGACGTCCGATTCTAGGAACCATTGATTCCATCAACTCAATGTCCCGTAACTCCGTCTTTAACTATTACAAGAAGCGTTACCTACCGCAGGATCTTGTCGTTGCAGTGGCAGGCAATATCAAGCATAAAAAGGTTGTTGAGATGGTCGAGCGCGCACTCAGCGCCGACGGATTCCTCGATGTAAAGGGAACGCCACAAATCCGAGGAAATGAAAGTATTCGTAAGGCCAAGCAGACTTCGGTTGGCTTGATGACTCGAAAGACTGAGCAAGCACATATGTTCTATGGCATGGAGGGCGTTGCTCGCCATGATGATCGTCGCTTTGCAATGGGAATTCTCGCTTCGGCCCTCGGTGGCGGAATGTCTTCACGACTTTTCCAAGAGATTCGTGAGAAGCGTGGCCTTGCCTACTCTGTATATGCATATGCACAACAGTTTGCAGGTTCTGGTCAGATTGGTTTTTATGCTGGATGTAATCCAAGTAAAGCGATTGAAGTCCTTGAAATTATCCGAGAAGTCCTCGCCGACGTTGCAGAACACGGCATGACACACGAGGAGATCGAACGGGCAAAGGGCGCAGTCCGCGGATCACTTGTCCTAAGCCAAGAAGATAGCGGCTCACGAATGTCGCGAATCGGCAAAAATGAGATTGTTTACGGCCAAGTGATGGGCTTTGACGAGATTTTGCAGGAGATCGCTGGAGTTTCTCATGATGATGTCCGAAAAGTCGCTAGCGAGTTTCTGACCAGAACGCCTACCCTTGCCCTAGTGGGTCCATTTAAGAACGAGAGTATTTTCGAAAAAGTTTTGGCGAAGGGGCGTTAGATCATGATCAAAGTAGGAGTTCTCGGTGCTCGTGGTCGCATGGGTGCAGAAGTTGTTGCAGCTGTTGAAGCAGCAACAGATTTCCAACTTGTATCAGCCCTAGATCTCGGTGATTCCTTAGATCAACTCGTCGCTTCAGGTGCACAAGTAGTTGTTGATTTCACGACTCCAGATTCTGTAATGGCAAACCTAGAATTTCTCATCACTCACAAGATTCATGCAGTCGTTGGAACAACAGGATTTGATGATGTGCGCATGGCAAAGTTGAAGGCGCTGTCATCTGCCCACCCCGAAGTTGGAATTCTCATTGCACCCAACTTTGCAATTGGCGCAGTCTTGATGATGGAGTTTGCGGCCAAGGCTGCCAAGTACTTTGAATCCGCAGAAATCATTGAACTTCATCACCCAAATAAGGTAGATGCACCCTCAGGTACCGCTTCACGTACCGCTGGACTAATTGCGGCGGCGCGCAAAGAAGCAAAACTCTCTGCGATGCCTGATGCAACATCAACTTCCCTCGACGGTGCTCGCGGAGCACTTGTTGGAGATGTTCCCGTTCATTCAGTTCGTCTCCGTGGACTCGTTGCTCATCAAGAAGTTCTCTTCGGAGGATTAGGCGAAACTCTTTCAATTCGCCATGACTCTCTCGATAGGGCAGGATTTATGCCAGGAGTATTACTAGGTATTCGCAGCGTTATCTCACGGCCTGGAGTCACATTCGGCCTTGAGCACTTTATGTAAAGGAGAAGACAATGTCAGCTATCACAATGTATTCCGCAGAATGGTGTGGAGATTGTCGCCGTTCAAAGCGTCTGCTTGCAGAACTTGGTGTCGAGTACACCCTCGTTGATGTCGAGAATGATCCAACTGCTGCAGCTAAAGTTGTTGAAATTAACGGTGGAGCTCAATCAATCCCTGTCATCGTATTTAGCGATGGTACTCACCTCACAGAGCCTTCAGATAATGACCTCAAGGCAAAGCTGCAATCACTAAACATTATCTAGATCTATTGCAGGTGATAGAGACCGGCTGAGGTAAGCGCGGCACTGAGTACAACGACTGCAAATGGCGCTCTGAGTATCAGTGCAATCACAGCAACTGCAAGACCTGCAAGGCGTTGATCTACGACTAATGATTTTCCATTTGTAAATGTCTGGACTGCGACGAGTGCACTCAAGAGAGCGATCGGAATAAGTCCGTTGATCTTTAGGACACGGGGATGGCTCAGCCACTTTTCCGGAACGCTATAGCCTACGTATTTAAGTAAGAAAGCGATAACACTTGTGGCGATAAGCCCAACCCACAACGCATCCATTGTTATCTCCACACGCGACCTCGCAAGCCGAAGAGAACAGCCAAGGCGGCAGTTGAAATAATTGGAACTCCAGCAGGGACATATGGTGTGGCAATAAGGGCCAGCGCAACGGCAGAGATCGCTAGAAAACGTTCAGTTTTGCCAGTTAGACGCGGCCACACTAAACCTAAGAATGCTGCTGGAACTGCCGCATCTAGCCCGAATGCAGCGGGATCGCCCATTGCCTGTGCACCTAGTGCTCCAAGAAGAGTGAAGAGATTCCAAAAGATGTATACGCCGATTCCGGTATACCAAAACCCCTGGCGCATACTTTCGCGTCCATTTTTCTCGAGCGAAATTGCTACACCGGTTGATTCATCAATAGTTAGCTGAGCAGCAATGATTTTCTTGATGCGCCGAGTACGTAGAACTGGCGCCATCTGCAATCCATAGAGAAGGTTGCGCGTTCCAAGAAGTGAAGCCGTCGCTGTTGCACTGAGCGCTGTTCCACCTGAACCCATCACCCCGACGAGTGCAAATTGAGATGCACCAGAGAATGTAAGGAGTGAGATGAGGCAACTCTGCAGAACTGTGAAACCAGCGGCAACACTCGCCGCCCCAAAGGCAATGCCATATGCCCCCACGGGTAGCGAGACGCTCAGTGATTGAGCGAGGGTGGCACGGTTCACTTTAGACACGTGTGCATTCTGCCGTAGATATCCGAGATAGGGAACTGGCTGCTAGGTATGGTGCGACCATGGCCGAACAAGTGATCTTTCGTGACGATGTCACCGTTGAATTAATTAAATCCAGTGCAAGCGATGCCGATGTTATTTGGGCTGCTCGTGTTTCAACTGCAGGTGAGCAATCAATGGATGAGATTGGTGAAGATCCAAATCGGTCAGCAGGGCTGATCAATTATTTAGCGCGCGAACGTCACGGCTCACCCTTTGAGCACACATCAATGACCTTCTTCATCTCTGCTCCAATTTTTGTATTCCGTGAATTTATGCGCCACCGAATTGCTTCATACAATGAAGAGAGCGGTCGTTACCGCGAACTCAAGCCTGTCTTCTACATCCCATCTAAAGAACGTAAATTGGTGCAGGTCGGAAAAACCGGCGCTTATACATTTGAAGATGGAACTCCAGAGCAATTTGAAGTATCTGTATCTGCGATGAAAGAAGCGTATTTAGTTGCCTACGACAGTTATCAGAAAATGCTGGAAGCAGGAGTAGCTCGCGAAGTTGCTCGAGTAGTTCTTCCAGTTGCAACGTATTCATCTATGTATGTCACGATGAATGCCCGTGCGTTGATGAATTTTCTCTCACTTCGCACTGCACGTGAGGGCTCACATTTTCCAAGCTATCCACAACGAGAGATCGAAATGGTGGCTGAAAAAATGGAGGCTGAATTCGCCAAATTAATGCCTCTTACCTACGGAGCATTTGAAAAGTCTGGCCGCATCGCACCTTAGTTTTGCGCGAGTCGCAAGGAATATTGAAAGGCGCTCAACGGCACGATAAGGTGAGCAGATGAGAACGCCAGCACCTTTTGGACGCCTAATCACGGCAATGATTACCCCTTTTGCCAAGGACGGTTCCATCGACTGGGATGGCGTTGCAACTCTTGCCACTCACTTGGCTGACCATGGGCATGATGCGATTGCCGTGAATGGAACAACTGGCGAGGCTCCAACTACAAAGTCTTCTGAAAAGCTTGAGATCATCAAAGTTGTAAAGAGCACTGTGGGATCTCGAGTGAAAGTTCTCTCGGGCGCAGGCGATAATGAAACGTCCTACACAGTTGAACAAGCAAAGCGTTCTGCCGATGCTGGTGCAGATGGACTCCTCATCGTTACCCCTTATTACAACAAGCCACCACAGGCAGGTATTGAAGCGCACTTTAAGGCTGTTGCTAGCGCAACAGATCTTCCAATCATGATGTATGACATTCCTGGTCGTACTGGCGTAGAGATTGAGAGCGACACAATTGTTCGACTCTTTGAACTACCAAACATTGTTGCTCTCAAGGATGCAAAGGGCAATCTCGCAGCAACTTCAGATGTAATCGCTCGTTGCGGAATTCCTGTCTATTCAGGGGATGACATTCTTAACCTGCCATTTTTATCAATCGGCGCAGTTGGTTTTGTCTCTGTCTGTGGCCACACAGTGGGTACGCAACTTAAGGAGATGCTCGATGCCTGGTTTGCGGGGGATACTGCCCGTGCGCTCGAGATTCACCAGAGACTCATTCCAGTATTTAAGGGAACCTTTAAAACACAAGGTGCAATTTTGACCAAGGCAGCAATGAATCTGATGGGTCTGCCTGGCGGCACCACACGACTTCCTCTTGTAGATGCAACACCAGCTCAGATCGCTACCCTGCGCGAAGATCTCATCGCCGGTGGCGTGCAGCTTGGCTAGCGTAATTTGATATGACGAATCCACATCCGAATTTAGGAACGCCGCCAAAACTTGTATCGGGTGGAATGCGCATCGTCGCTCTCGGTGGCATTGCTGAAATCGGTCGCAATATGACTGTGTACGAATGTAAAGGCAAATTACTTATTGTCGATTGCGGTGTTCTCTTTCCTGAGGATAACCAACCAGGAATTGATTTAATCCTTCCTGATTTTTCATATATTCGTGATCGCCTAGATGATGTGATCGCGATAGTGCTTACACATGGCCACGAAGATCATATTGGCGCAGTTCCATACCTTCTACGAGAGCGAGGAGATATTCCTTTATATGGATCGCCCCTCACTCTTGCCCTGATTACAGCAAAACTTAAAGAGCATCGAATTACGGCACTTACTCGCGAAGTTCGCGAAGGCATGACAGAGGATGTTGGTCCTTTTGAACTCGAGTTCGTGGCGGTTAACCACTCGATACCTGATGCACTTGCAATCTCCATTCGCACAGATGCGGGTCGAGTTCTTCACACCGGTGACTTTAAAATGGATCAGTTACCACTCGATGGTCGCCTCACTGATCTGCGCACGTTTGCCAGAATGGGTGAAGAAGGCGTAGATATCTTCCTCGTTGATTCAACAAATGCGGATGTTCCTGGCTTTACTCCATCCGAGCGCGAAATTATGCCGGCCCTCAATCGTGTGATCGCTTCAACTAAGCGGCGAGTGATCGTTGCATCTTTCTCATCACACGTTCACCGCGTTCAACAAGTAATTGACGTCGCGGCAGAGCATGGTCGCAAAGTTGTCTTCATCGGTCGCTCAATGGTTCGCAACATGAAAATCGCACAAGAGATGGGATACCTCACCGTACCTCCCAATATGGTTTTAGATTCTAAGGATCTTGAAACCTACGGAGATAACGTTGTCTTGATTTGTACGGGTTCGCAAGGTGAACCAATGGCGGCCCTTTCTCGCATGGCTAACGGTGATCATCAGATTCGAGTAGGCGATGGTGACACTGTCATTCTTGCTTCATCGCTGATTCCGGGTAATGAAAATTCAGTCTTTCGCGTCATCAACGAGCTCACACGTTTTGGTGCAAAGGTCGTTCACAAAGCGAATGCCATGGTGCACGTATCTGGCCACGCCGCTGCAGGAGAGCTTCTCTATTGCTACAACATCGTCAAGCCTAAGTACGCACTACCAGTTCACGGCGAGTGGAGACATTTGAAGGCAAATGCTCAACTTGCTATCGAATCAGGCGTCCCACGCGAAAACGCATTCATTATTGAAAATGGAATTGTTGTCGATCTTATTGATCACGTTGCCGAAGTAGTTGGCTCGGTTCCTTGTGGGTTCGTCTATGTAGATGGGCAGAGCATCGGTGATATCACCGAATCATCCCTCAAAGATCGACGAATTCTCGGTGAAGAAGGATTTATCTCTGTCTTTGTAGTTGTTGAGGCGCAGAGTGGAAAGATCATCTCTGGCCCAGATATACATGCTCGAGGATTTAATGAAGATGAAGCGTTATTTGATGAAGTCAAGAAAGAGATTGAGAAAGCCTTAGCTCGCGCCGTTGCTGATGGAATTGATGGAACCCATCAATTGCAGCAGGTAGTACGACGGACTATTGGAAATTGGGTCGGACAAAAACATCGGCGCCGTCCGATGATTGTTCCCGTAGTTGTTGAGGTCTAACTGATAATATAAAAGGTGTGGCCAAGAAAAAGACTCGCACAAAGCAGGGTTCATCCTTCCTTGCAGTCGTAGGCCGTGCCGTCAGCGCCACCTGGTCCGCTCTAGCTAAAGCCCTTGGCTCATCTGTTCGCTTTTTAGCGCGCGGTGCCAAAGATCTTGATCCGGCTCATCGACGTGATGGGGCAGGGTTGATCGTTCTCATTCTTGCCTTCGCTTCTCTCGTTGGTACATGGTTTAAATCAGAGAGCATCTTGAGTGATTTTCTCTACGCCGTTTTCTATGGTGCTTTTGGCAAGATCGGTTTCTTTGCCCCAATCATCCTTGGATACTTTGCATTTCGAATCTTCAGAAAGCCAGAAGATAGTAAATCTCTCGGCCGAATAGTCATCGGAGTTCTGATTCTTCTGATTTCAAGTACCGGATTCATTCACTTTATATCTGGCTTTGCCGCTCCTGCAGATGGCGCGACAGATATGCGCAACGGCGGAGGTTTACTTGGATACGGTGTTGCTCTTCCGTTAGAACGCCTCATGACAGATGTACTAGCGCGACCTCTACTAGTTCTGCTCTTTTTCTTTGGGTTATTGATTACAACGGCGACCCCTTTCTCGGCGGTACTCACTAAAGCCTCAGCGCTCTTCTCATGGATCTGGGCTAAGCGACCAGAACGCAAGGAAGAAGAAGATTTCGAAATTACAGATACACCACCCTTTGATTCACCGGTAGTTGGCTGGCATCCAGATCCAGAAGAAGATGAAGCAATAGATGAGAATGAATTTGATAAGGAATTTACAGTTGAGACTCCACGACCAACGGTTCCTCTTACGAGCACAGCGACCAGCGGAGGAGTAGCTAAGCGAATCGAGCAACTTCTACTTACTGGAGACTCGACCTACGAACTTCCACCGCAGGACCTATTGCGTACAGGCCCAGCAGCAAAGAGCAAGAGCAAGGCAAATGAGACAGTTGTTGCCGCTCTCACTGAAGTCTTTAAGCAATTTGAAATTGATGCTGAGGTAACTGGCTTTATGCGTGGGCCAACTGTTACACGCTACGAAGTTGAATTGGGTAATGCGGTGAAGGTTGAGCGGATTACCGCTCTTGCCAAAAACATCTCATATGCGGTGGCAAGTAGCGATGTCAGAATCCTCTCTCCGATTCCTGGAAAATCTGCCGTTGGTATTGAAATTCCAAATGCTGACCGTGAAATCGTCGCTTTAGGCGATGTCATGCGCTCCTCAGTTGCTGGACAAGACCACCACCCAATGCTTGTGGCACTTGGAAAAGATGTGGAAGGTAATTTTGTCTGTGCAAACTTAGCGAAAATGCCACATCTTCTTGTGGCGGGTGCAACAGGGGCTGGAAAATCATCAATGATCAATGCGATGATTTCATCAATTTTAATGCGCGCAACACCAGATGATGTCCGACTTATTCTTATTGATCCAAAGCGAGTAGAGCTCACCGCCTATGAAGGTATTCCACATCTGATTACACCGATAATCACCAACCCAAAGAAGGCAGCGGATGCACTGACCTGGGTTGTTCGTGAGATGGATCTGCGTTATGAAGATCTGGCAACATTTGGTTTTAGACATATCGATGATTTCAATAAGGCTGTTCGCGCCGGCAAGGTCAAACCTCCAGAAGGAAGCGATCGAGTAGTTGAGCCTTACCCATATTTACTTGTCATCATCGATGAGTTGGCCGACCTTATGATGGTTGCCGCACGCGAAGTTGAAGAGTCCGTTGTTCGCATTACGCAATTGGCACGTTCTGCGGGAATTCACTTAGTTCTCGCTACGCAACGTCCAAGCGTTGATGTAGTGACCGGCCTCATTAAGGCGAACGTCCCATCACGACTCTCTTTCGCGACATCTTCTCTTGCAGATAGTCGAGTAATTCTCGATAGCCCAGGAGCTGAAAAACTTGTTGGACAAGGCGATGGTCTCTTTATTCCGATGGGAGCATCACGAGCTATTCGTATTCAGGGTGCTTATATTTCAGAACGCGAGATTGAGGCAATTGTTGGCCATGTAAAGAAACAACTTTCACCGCGATATCGCGAAGATGTCACCGCACCTCCTGCTTCGACTAAGCAGATAGATAAAGAGATCGGTGATGATCTTGATTTACTCTGTCAGGCGGTTGAATTGGTAGTTGGCACACAGTTTGGTTCAACTTCTATGTTGCAGCGTAAATTGCGCGTCGGCTTTGCAAAGGCTGGTCGTTTGATGGATTTGATGGAGTCTCGTGGAATTGTTGGACCATCCGAAGGTTCTAAGGCTCGCGTTGTAATGGTCAAAGCCGATGAACTGGAATCGGTTTTAGCTACGCTTCGCGACTATTGAGTCTCACCCCGTTAAGAAAAAATTCACCCTAATACGGCTAGGTTGGATGGTCACTATCACCCTACAATTTGATTGAGGGATGAATAATCACCCTCACCAAATTAGATCGTTGGTGCTATGACACTCGGTGAGTTCTTGCAAAAAGCGCGCGAAGACGCGGGCTTTAGCGTTGACGAACTCGCACACATTGTAAATCTTCGCCCCGGTCTTATTCGCGCGATGGAATCAAATGATTTTCTCCCTTGTGGCGGAGATACCTATGCACGGGGACACATTAGAAATATTTGCCAAGCTACAGGTTCTAACGCTAAAGAACTTCTTGCGATGTATGAAGCAGAACACTCTGTAGATTCACGATCAATTCATTCCCAACTTGTCGATAACAACGCCGCCGCTATCCGCAGTGAAAATCGAAAGTTGTCCTGGAAAGTTCTCGTCGGTGCCTCACTATCTGTTGTACTACTAATTGGAGTTGCTCAATTTGCCCTCAGCGCAATTGAGTCAGAGCCTGCAACAACATCGATGGTTGTGGAAGAGGTTGAGCCGTCTCAAACGCCCACACCTTCACCAACTCCATCAGCCGCCCCAACTGCAACTACATCGACGATGACAGGTGAGTTAACTTTGTCGATTTCGGCGACTCGAGGAAACTCAAATATTGACGTGGTCATCGGGGGAGAAAGCGTTTATAAAGGTCCACTATTTCAAGGCGAATCCAAAACATTTGTTGGAGAAGAATCGATATCAATCTACTTAGGTAATGCGGGCGATCTTGATCTAACTCTCAATGGTGAGAAATTAGCTCCATTAGGTGAGCGAAATCAGGAAATCCGAAAGACTTTTAGAGCCAAGTAAGGTCGCACACTGTACTATCTGACAAATGAGTCGGACAGTTGCAATAGTGACAATGGGCTGCGCCCGAAATGATGTCGACTCCGAAGAGTTAGCGGGCCGTCTTGAGGCCGATGGCTGGACGTTAGTAGCAGATGTAGAAAATGCAGAAGTCGCCGTTGTTAACACATGCGGCTTTATTGAATCGGCGAAGAAAGACTCTGTGGATGCCCTGCTTGAGGCTAATTCCCTCAAAGGTCATGGCCTCACTCGCGCAGTTGTAGCTGTTGGCTGTATGGCTGAGCGTTATGGAAAAGAGTTAGCAGAAGCGCTACCCGAAGCCGATGCGATTCTTGGATTTGATGATTATCAAGATATCTCAGCACGCTTGCAGTCAATTATTTCCGGGCAAAGTCATGTGGCGCATACTCCTCGAGATCGACGTTCCTTACTTCCGATCGCACCAGTTGACCGGGCCAAAGCTCGAGATGAAAATTATGAATCATCCCTTGGTGCTGGAGGTTCTATCTTCCGAAAGCGATTACGTGATGCGCCATGGGCACCGCTGAAAATTGCATCAGGTTGTGACCGACGATGTTCATTCTGCGCGATCCCATACTTCAGAGGATCATTTGTCTCACGCAGACCTACCGAGGTTTTGAAAGAAGCAGAATGGCTTGCTCAGAACGGGGTCAGTGAACTCTTTCTAGTCAGTGAAAACACAACGTCCTATGGAAAAGATCTAGGCGATCTCATGTTGATGGAGAAGATTCTTCATGAGTTTGGTGAAATTCCCGGAGTTGAACGAGTTCGCCTCTCTTACTTACAACCGGCAGAGATGCGTCCCTCACTTCTGCAAGCAATGATCTCTACCGATAAAGTTGCACCTTACTTTGATCTCTCTTTCCAGCATGTGAGCCCAACCTTGCTGCGACGTATGCGACGCTTTGGCGATAGCGAGAAATTCTTACATTTGATCACTCAGATTCGTGCGCTCTCCCCAGAGGCCGGAATTAGATCAAATTTCATCGTTGGATTTCCTGGTGAAACTGAAGAAGACTTCAATCTCTTGGCAGATTTCATTACCCAAGCGCAACTAGATGCGATCGGTATTTTTGGATACTCAGATGAAGATAAGACAGAAGCGCTAGAGCTATCTGACAAGGTAGATGAGGAAATCATTGCAGAACGGGTCCAATCGCTCTCATCGCTAGCGGACGAAATGGTTACTTTGCGCGCTGCCACTCGCATTGGCGAGCACGTGCGCGTACTCATCGAAGATGAAGAGAATCAGGAGGGCCGCGCTGCCCACCAAGGCCCCGAAGTTGATGGAACAACTTCATTTGTCGGAACCACATTTAAAGTTGGAGAATATGTGGATGGAGTTGTTATCCAGTCACTCGGCGCAGATTTGATTGCGCAGCCACTATGAAAAAGTATTTCTCGCCAAATGCAATCACCATTGCACGAATTGTCCTGATTCCATTTGGTGTCTACGCCATATTCAAAAATGGTGGCGATGATTCAACCTGGCAGGTAATTGCATGGTGTATCTACTTTGTGTTGGGAATGTCCGACCTTCTTGATGGGTACTTGGCTCGCGCTACTAATCAAGTGAGTGAGCTTGGTAAATTCTTAGATCCGGTGGCAGATAAAGCGCTAATCGGCTCGGCGATGATCTCTCTGTCAATCCTGGGCAGATTTCCGTGGTGGATAACTATTTTGATTTTGGCACGCGAAATTGGAATTACCCTCTTTCGTTTATCGGTGATTAAAAATGGGGTCATTCCAGCCAACCGCGGAGGCAAGATCAAGAGCACGTTCCAGAGCTTTGGGGTTGGATTCTTCATGCTCCCACTACCTGAAAGTTTGTACTGGTTCCGGGATGGATTTATTGCCGTAGCAATAATTCTCACTATCGTCACGGGCGTTAACTATGTACGATTGGCGATGAAGAAACCGTAAGTTATTACGAAAGAAAAGAAGAGGGAGGATATATGTCACTCACCTCTGAAGTATCTTCAATGGTAAAAGAGATCATACGAACTCTTAGTGAAGGTAATGAGTCACTCGTCACCGCTGAATCAATCACAGCAGGCGGATTGAGTTCGGCAATAACATCTGTCGAAGGTTCATCTCAGATATTTCTGGGAGCGATAGTTGCCTATCAAAACCACGTTAAGGCAGAAGTCCTTGGCATTGATGAAGCGGTGATTGCAGAACACACTGTTTATAGTCAAGAAGTTGCAGAAGCAATGGCGCATGCTGTTCGCTCAAAATTTGGTGCAACGTGGGCAATAGCAACGACGGGAGTGGCTGGCCCTGGGCCTTCTGATGGAGTCCCATCTGGCACAGTGTGGGTCGCCATTGATGGACCAGTTAGCCAGAGCCTAGAACTTTCCCTTGCAGGTGACCGTGAAAGCGTGCGAAACGCTACCGTTGCCACTGCAATCGGCACATTTACGCGTATCCTTAGAGAACGAACGCGACAAGCGACTACAGATTAGGAGGGGCGGCGATGGTATTACTACGTGAAGCAGTTGGTTCATCACTACGCGCTGCCCGAACAGAACAGTCTCGAACGCTTCGTGATGTTGCACGTGAAGCACGCGTCTCTCTTGGCTACTTATCTGAAGTTGAACGCGGACAGAAAGAAGCATCGTCAGAACTACTTAACGCAATTTGTGAAGCACTTGGTCTTCAACTTTCGGTCCTTCTGAGTGACGTCACAGTTCAAATCGCATCTGGCGAGATTGCAAAGCTCTCCGTTGTCGACGCAGCCTAAGTACGCCTCACAAGGCGCATCTCATCGCCGAACCGAAGATGCGATTCTTCAAGCGACGAAAGTCTTAATCTCGCACTCTGGTCTTACTAAAATTTCAATGATTGACATCTCATCTGCATCCGAAGTAGCTCGTGCCACTTTATACAATCACTTTCGCGATAAGCACTCAGTAGTTGAGGCGCTTTTAGCCTCTGAAGTTTCACGAATAATCGAGTTATCTAAGTCAGCCGGCACTCCAGCCGATGCACTGGAATCACTCTCCATTGCAATATCTTCCGATTCTGCACTAGCAGCTCTTCGTGAGCACGATCCAGCACTTATTGCACAACTGCTGATTCATAGTGAGCACCCTTTGTATTTAGAGTTAGCGCGCGCGGTCTATGCACTTACCCAATCGCAGAGCGCTACGGGCCTTGCCATGCGCTGGTTATTGGGGCAGGCAGTACAGCCACTTACACCTGAGCAATCTCGCGAACAAGCAGCGCTGCTTGTGGAAAATACACTTTTTTAATCATTCTTTATGCGAATTTCGGATCTGCGCGAGCGACTCACTCTCTCTTTCGGTCAAGAGTGGGCACCTTCATTTAGTGCAGATATCGCGCTATCCAGTCTTGGAAGTTTGACCGTTAATGAGGCTCTTGCTAAAGGTCATGAGGCGCAAGAAATTTGGCGAGCAGTGTGCCACGAACATCCAGCGCAGACAGAAAAGTACAAATACTAAACAGCGATAACCTCTAGAACCCATGGATCGCCATCTTTTGGCGGCGTGAGTGCGCACGGAAATTTCTCCGAGATAATCGCATAGATATCCTCAACTGTTTTTGGAATTGATCGACTTACAAGAAGAGCTCTAGTAACTTCTCCTCGCGTCTTTTTCGACATATGGGTAATTACCTTGCGTTCACCATCGACAACAGTGGATGCACGAATGGCCACAGTGGTATCAACCGGCGCACTCCAGACTGCCTGATAAGTGGATGACCTACAATCAACGATCAAATCTTTCTTATACCCAGCTAATTTCTTTTCAACGATCGGACGCATTGCCGCCGAATTAATCTTCTCTCTATAAAATTCGATGCGATCACTGGGGGAGAGCGCCCCATATTTTGCAGAGATGATCACCACTGATTTTTCACAACGTGCCTTTGCACTGGCAGATAGCGACTGGTAATCCAAGGCCTTGTAGAGAACTCCGCTGTAGACAGCCATCGCCGGCAGAGGGCCTTTTGGAGTCTGATTCTTACCTTCAGAGGGAGGCAGCAGGATCAGCATGGGCTCATTCTGGGCGCCGCAGCCCGTTACGAGGCGTAAAAGAGCGACACGCCGCCTGTGATGTCAGTGGAGGGTGCTAGTTTTCGAACAGGTGTTCGGTTACCCTTACACCTGTTCAACCAGAGCGGTTCCATCTTCCGCCCACAGCTCTTCCCCAGATGCTGTGGTCCGTCGGTGGGTATCCGATCGCGCAACATCTGATCGTCAGAAAGCCCTCGATACCGCCCTCGCCCAGATCGAACGTCAATTTGGTAAAGGTTCGGTTATCAAGATGTCTGATAAGCAGGCGCAAGTTATTGAAGTAATCCCAACAGGATCTGTCGCTCTCGATATCGCTCTTGGTATCGGTGGACTTCCTCGCGGTCGAATCGTAGAGATCTACGGACCAGAATCTTCAGGTAAGACAACACTTACCTTGCATGCAATTGCAAGCGCACAGAAGCTCGGCGGAATCTGCGCATTCATCGATGCAGAGCATGCATTCGATGCAGAGTATGCACGCAAGCTCGGTGTAGATATTGACGCCCTCCTTGTTTCACAGCCAGATACTGGTGAACAAGCACTTGAGATCATGGATATGTTGGTTCGCTCAGGCGCACTCGATCTCGTTGTCGTTGACTCAGTTGCAGCCCTTGTTCCACGCGCTGAAATTGAAGGCGAGATGGGTGATTCTCATATGGGTCTCCAGGCTCGTTTGATGTCACAAGCGCTTCGTAAAATTACTGGTGCACTACACCAATCAAAGACCACCGCAATCTTTATCAACCAGTTGCGTGACAAGATCGGCGTCTTCTTCGGTTCACCTGAAACAACAACCGGCGGTAAGGCACTTAAGTTCTACGCCTCAGTTCGCCTCGATATCCGTCGCATCGAAACTCTAAAAGATGGAACAGAGTCTGTCGGTAACCGCACACGTGTGAAGGTTGTTAAGAACAAGATGGCTCCACCATTTAAGCAAGCTGAGTTCGACATTATCTACGGTGTTGGAATTTCACGCGAAGGCTCTCTGATCGATATGGGTGTAGACCTTGGTATCGTCAAGAAGGCCGGCGCTTGGTATACATATGAGAGCGATCAACTCGGTCAGGGTAAGGAGAATGCACGCGCATTCTTGGTCGATAACCCAGATCTAGCAAACGATATCGAATCTCGTATTCGTGCCTCATTTGTCCCTGTTGAAGTCGATGCAGAGCTCATCGCTGAAATCGATGAAGCAGCAGCAGAGGTTGAGTTCTAATTTCACTCCACTTTGCAAAAGTTCCGCGAGGATCTTCTTCTGGTGACCAGGGGCTCGACTCATACGAAGTAGCTCACACAATTGCGCTCAACGCACTTGTGACGCGAGCGAAAAGTAAGGGCGAGCTCCTGGCTCACCTGAAAACACGTGGCGTAGAAGATGAAGTTGCTGCTTCGGTGATCTTTAGGCTCACCGAAGCAGGACTCATCAACGATGCAGATTTCGCTATTGCTTGGGCAACTTCCCGTCATGGACATAAGAAGATTTCTAAGCGGATTATCGCAACCGAACTTCGCCAAAAAGGTGTTACTCAAGAGCAGATTGATGAAGCTCTTGATCAGATCGATGATGAATCTGAATATCGCGCAGCATTTGATCTCGGCTTTAAGAAGTACAACACCATGTCACGTCTTGAGTCTGAGGTGCAGATCCGCAGAATTCAATCTCTGCTGCAACGTAAGGGATTTAGCTTCTCGATAATTGGAAGAGTGCTACGCGAACTTGATTTGATGGATCGTTAAGACTTTGCTAAGTGCTCGCTTAGGCGAGTAGCAGTTGCAACAACTGAGGCGGCATGTAAACGTCCTGGTTGGCGGCCAAGTCTTTCAATAGGGCCGCTGATTGAAACTGCTGCAATAACTTTCCCATTAGGACCGCGCACAGGAGCAGATACTGATGCAACACCAGCCTCGCGCTCTCCAACAGATTGCGCCCATCCGCGACGACGATCTGCAGCCAAGTGGGCAGCGGTAAAGCGTGCATTCTTAAGTCCGCGATGAATCTTTTCGGAATCTTCCCAAGCAAGAAGAATCTGCGCGGCAGATCCTGCAGTCATTGTCAGCGATGCACCAACTGGTACTGAATCGCGTAGACCTGAAAGGCGTTCGGCGACTGCGACACAGATTCGAATATCTCCTTGGCGACGATAGAGCTGTGCGGATTCACCCGTTGCATCGCGCAGTGCGGCAAGTGCTGGACTTGCAGCAGCAAGCAATCGATCTTCACCAGCAGCACCTGCAAGTTCGCCAGAGCGGGGACCGAGGATAAATCGTCCGGTTAGATCACGTGTTACTAAGCGATGAAATTCGAGGGCAACCGCTAAACGGTGAGCTGTGGGGCGGGCGATACCAGTGGCTGCCACTAACTCGGCAAGTGAGTGTGGACCTGATTCCAAGGTCGCTAAGATCGATACGGCTTTATCTAATACGCCGACTCCGCTATTCTTTCTATCCACCTGGTGATATTAACATCCCACCTAGTGAGATGCAAAGATTGAGTGAAAAAGGGGTTGCGATGGGAAAGACACTTGCAGAGAAGATCTGGGCAGAACATGTTGTTCGCCAGGCTGATGGTGAGCCAGACCTTCTCTATATCGATCTCCACCTCATTCATGAAGTAACAAGTCCACAAGCTTTCGATGGTTTGCGTCTAACAGGTCGCCCAGTGCGCCGTCCAGATTTAACAATTGCAACTGAAGATCACAATGTACCGACGCTAGATATTTTAAAGCCGATTGCAGATCCAGTTTCCAAGCTTCAAGTAGATACCCTTCGTGCAAACTGTAAAGAATTTGGTGTTCGCCTGCACTCACTTGGTGATCTTGATCAGGGCGTAGTTCACGTTGTTGGACCTCAGCTTGGAATTACACAGCCAGGCATGACAATTGTTTGCGGAGATTCTCACACCTCTACACACGGTGCATTTGGAGCGATCGCATTCGGTATCGGTACCTCTGAAGTTGAGCATGTTCTTGCAACCCAGACTCTGCCATCAACTCGTCCAAAGACAATGGCGATCAATGTTGAAGGGACTCTGAAGCCAGGTGTTACATCTAAAGACATCATCCTCGCCATCATTGCAAAGATTGGCACCGGCGGGGGACAGGGTTACATTATTGAATATCGCGGAAGTGCTATCCGCGCACTCTCCATGGAGAGCCGCATGACAGTCTGCAATATGTCTATCGAAGCAGGTGCGCGTGCAGGTCTTATCGCACCGGATGAAACAACATTTGCTTATATCAAGGGCAAGCCTCACGCTCCTGAAAACTGGGATGAGGCTCTTGCATATTGGAAGACGCTCTATACAGATAGTGATGCAAAATTTGATGTTGAAGTCGACCTCAATGCAGATGACCTTGAGCCATTTGTAACGTGGGGAACTAACCCAGGGCAAGGCTTGCCACTCAATGCCAACGTTCCAAATCCTGCAGATTATGCAGATTCATCAGAGCGCACAGCAGCAGAGCGCGCACTTGAATACATGGGACTAACAGCTGGCACACCCCTTAAAGAGATAGCTATTGACACTGTTTTCTTGGGCTCATGTACCAATGGACGCATCGAAGATCTTCGTAGCGCAGCAGAAGTTGTGAAGGGTAAGAAGATTGCCTCAACACTTCGCATGTTGGTAGTTCCAGGATCTGCACGTGTGCGTTTACAGGCGGAGGCGGAAGGACTTGATAAAGTCTTTATCGATGCCGGTGCAGAATGGCGAAATGCCGGATGCTCAATGTGTCTTGGCATGAACCCAGATCAGCTAGCAGTTGGTGAGCGATCTGCATCAACATCAAACCGTAACTTTGAGGGTCGCCAAGGAAAAGGTGGACGTACACACTTAGTAAGCCCTCTTGTAGCCGCAGCGACAGCGCTTCGCGGAAAACTCTCTTCACCTGCGGATTTGTAAGGGAATATGACAATGGAAAAATTCATCAAGCACACAGGCACCGGCGTTCCACTACGTCGCAGCAATGTAGATACCGACCAGATCATTCCAGCGGTCTATCTCAAGCGCGTCACTCGTAGCGGCTTTGAAGATGGTCTCTTCGCAGCCTGGCGCAATGATCCAGAGTTTGTTCTCAACCAGCCTGCGTTCGAATCTGGCACCATCTTGCTTGCAGGACCAGATTTTGGAACGGGCTCTTCCCGTGAGCATGCAGTCTGGGCGCTACAGAACTATGGTTTTAAGGTAGTTATCTCATCTCGCTTTGCTGATATTTTCCGTAACAACTCCCTTAAAGGTGGACTTCTCACGGTGATCTTGCCGCAAGCAGATGTTGAGGCGATGTGGGCTGCTGTTGAGGCAGATCCGACGACTGCGATCACCGTAGATTTAGATGCCCGCACCGTTTCTTACGGATCCATCACTCATCCCTTCACAATCGATGATTACACGCGTTGGCGCTTGATGGAAGGCTTAGATGACATCGGATTAACGTTGAAACAGACTGATTCCATCGATGCATTTGAAGAAAAACGAGCATCACATAAGCCTGCAACACTTCCAATTCGCTCGTAGCATCAAAAAAACAAGCGTGAAATAAGGCTTTTCTCGCTCAGGGTGAGTGTGATCTGTAAAACTCTCAACTGCAGAATGAGGGTTTTTTACGCATAAAAAGTGTAATTTCTTTAAAATATTAAATTGCGACACGCCCGCGTTAATGTAGGCATCACCCCTATACCTAGTTTAAGTTTTACACAGGTTAAGCAAAAGCTTAATTTTGAGCGTAAAACTAAGGGGATTTTGATGAATAAGGCCCAATTCATTGCCGCGTTGGCCCCACACTTCAACGACAGCAAGAAGGAAGCAGCTCACGCTGTAGATATCGTTTTTGACACAATCACACGCACAATGGCGCGTGGTGAAGATGTCATGATCAACGATTTCGGTAAGTTCAAGAAGGTTGATCGCAAGGCACGTATGGGTCGTAACCCATTCACCGGCGAGACAATCAAGATTAAGGCTTCAAAAAAGGCTCGCTTCTTGCCTGCAAAGGCGCTTAAGGAAGTTGTTGCTGGCGATCGCAAGCTCGCTCCAGCACCAAAGCCAGAACCAAAGGTAGTCGCTAAGCCTGCAGCTAAGAAGGCAGCTCCTAAGAAGGCTGCAAAGAAGAAGGTTGCTAAGAAGGCTCCTAAGAAGGCAGCGAAGAAGGTTGTTCGCAAGGCCGCTCCTAAGAAGGCTGCTAAGAAGAAGGTTGCAAAGAAGAAGAAGTAATTTCTTCTTTGATAAGGCCCACGCATTGCGCGTGGGCCTTATTTTTTTACCCTAATTTCTTCTCCCAGCAGCCCACAAAGTAGAGCACCAGACTTAGAATTAATCCATGTCGAAATCAGGTGCTGGCAGCCCCAAGCCCCTCAAGATTCGCTTCAATCCTCCAACTGGATATCCATTGGGTGTAAATCCGACATTTCGAATCTGCGCATCGATTCTGATTCCAATCATGAAGCTCGTCGCTCGCTATGACTATCGCGAGGGCGTGAAGATCCCAAAGAGTGGCCCACTCATTGTCGTCTCAAACCATGTCTCATATATGGATGCCTTCGCTCTCGCTTTCTTTCTCTACTCACATGGGCGCGCACCACGATTTCTCGGAAAATCCCAAGTCTTTAGAGTTCCAATCATCGGCAAAATTCTTTTAGCGGCAGAACAGATTCCAGTTGAGCGAGAGAGTAAGGAAGCACGCGTTGCTCTGCAGTATGCACTTCGATTACTTGAGATGGGTCATCTCGTCGGCGTTTATCCTGAAGGAACGCTGACTCGAGATAAAAATTATTGGCCTATGGTTGCAAAGACCGGTGCGGCACGTTTGGCAGTGATCGCAAAAGTGCCGGTCTACCCAGCTGCGCAGTGGGGAACTCAGCAAGTCCTACCTCCGTATAGAAAAAAGTTGCGAATTTTCCCAAGGACCACAGTTCGCTATCGCGTAGGTGAGCCGGTAGATCTTTCGCGTTGGTATGGAAAAGAGGAAGATCCTGCCGCGATGGCCGAGGCAACTGCGCACATCATGCGCGCAATTACCACCCTCCTCGAGGAAATTCGCGGTGAAGAACGTCCTGCGGCTATCTTTGACCCACACACATCCGATTTACCCCGTACGGGAAATTTCAGAAAGAGCGGAAAGAAGAAATGAGCAGAATAAGTGTCTTTGGCGCAGGTGCATGGGGTTCAACCCTTGCCCAGGTGCTCTGTGATGCTGGAAATGAAGTTCTGCTCTGGGGTCGTAACGCCGAAACAATTGGCGAGATAAACACCTCTCACACAAACCAACGTTATTTAGCAGGGCAAGTACTTCCTACATCTCTGCGTGCAACAACAGATCTTGATGAGGCTTTTGCATTTAGCCAGACTTACGTACTTGCTATTCCCTCGACCCAACTACGGGCAACGCTCAATGAATGGAAGGGTCGTTTCTCTTCCGACTGCACCATCGTAAGTACCCTTAAAGGTATTGAAGTTTCTACGATGCTTCGCATGACCGAGATCATTGAAGAAGTCCTCGGCAAGCATAAAGTTGCACTATTAACCGGCCCAAATTTGGCTGATGAACTTATTCTGCGCCAACCAGCAGGTGCTGTTGCCGCCTCAACTTCTCAGGAAGTTGCAGATCACGTTCGTCAACTCTTTCGCACTCCGTATTACCGCGTTTACACATCTGTGGATCTACTTGGCTGCGAATTGGCGGGTGCGATTAAAAACGTGATCGCCTTGGCCGTTGGAATTTCTATTGGAATGGGTTACGGCGAAAACACACAAGCGATGCTCATTACTCGAGGACTTAATGAAGTTGCACGTCTCTGCGCTGCACATGGTTCAGATCCACTCAGTGCGGCAGGTCTTGCAGGTATGGGCGATCTTGTTGCTACATGTGGTTCACCTCTTTCACGTAACAGAACATTTGGTGAGCTCCTTGGAAAGACTGGATCAATGGAGATGGCGATCGCGCAAGGCGCTAAGACTGTTGAAGGCGTCGCCTCATCTGGTGCAATCGTTGAGATCGCGCACCGTGTAGGCGTAGAAGTTCCAGTGATTGAGGCGGTTGCCGATATCGTCAATGGTTCACTCAACCCAGAACAGGCGCTAGCTCGCTTAATGGAGATTACAACTCAAGCCGAGAACTTCATCCGATGACCACACGCGTAGCAATCATTTGTGGTGGGCGCAGTAGTGAACATGAAATCTCCTGCACATCGGCCGGGGGAGTGCTCGGTGCTATTGATCGCTCACTCTATGAGCCTGTAGTTATTGGTATTACAAAATCGGGTAAATGGGTACTTATCCCTGAAGGTTTCGAGCTATCTATCAGCAACGGAGTTCTTCCAGTCGTTCCTGAAAGTGGCAAGCCAGTTTCGGTCTCGCCAGAAGGATTTGCCGTTGATGGTAAATCTCTAGGTATTGAAATCGTCTTTCCAGTTTTGCATGGACCGTACGGCGAAGATGGAACGATCCAAGGACTTTTTGAGATCGCAGATATTCCATTCGTGGGTTCTGGAGTTCTGGCATCGGCTGTTGCGATGGATAAATCATTTGCTAAACCAATCTTTGCAGCCCATGGAATTGCAGTTGCAGAAGGCTTAGTCATCCGTAAGTCTGAGTGGAAATCTAATAAAGAGTCAATATCTGCAGATGTTGCATCACTTGGCTATCCCGTTTTTGTTAAACCAGCACGCGGTGGTTCAAGTCGCGGAACCACAAAAGTTAAATCACCTGACGCCTTAGCCGCTGCAGTTGATGAAGCACATCGTTTTGACCCAAAGGCGATGGTTGAAAATGCTGTCATTGGTCGCGAGATTGAGTGCGCAGTCTTGGAAATAAATGGCAAGCCTGAGGCGTCAATCGTTGGCCAGATCGAGATTGATTCTAAATTTGAGTTTTATAACTTTGAGGCGAAGTACCTCGATGGGGCTACGAGTATCACTCTGCCAGCACCGATTGCTGACGCGGTTGCCGCCCAGATACAGAGCAAAGCAGTAGAAGCATTTATTTCACTTGGGTGTAGTGGCCTAGCTCGTGTGGACTTTTTCTTAACTCCAAATGGTGAAGTGATAATCAACGAACTCAATACGATGCCCGGCTTTACAGCGACATCAGTTTTTCCCAAGATGTGGGCGGCAAGTGGTGTGACTTATAAAGAAGTGATTACACACCTGCTCAAGAGCGCGCTGACGCGCAACAATGGCGTGTTAGGTAATTAGTAAGTAGTTACAGGGCAAGTAAGCGTGCGAGTAATTCCTGGCACTGCTTGAACTTTTGCAAGAATTGAACGCCCAAGATCTTCCATCGAGGCAGATTCAGCGCGCATAATCACATCGTAAGGTCCGGTAACTCCCTCAGCCAGTGTTACTCCTGCGATTGCGCCAACAGCTGCGGCAACTGCTGATGCCTTTCCTACTTCGGTTTGAATCAAGATAAATACCTGTACAGACATCATGTTTTCCTTTCGCTGAAGTTAACTTTGTTATGACCAAAAGGTACCTCATCATCTAGGCTTGGCGCTATGGCATTTTCCGAGCAAGAACTCCTCTCACTCGTTGCCTCCGTCTTTGAGAGTCCACATTCGGATGACATTGTGGTTGGAATTGGCGATGATGCAGCCGTTGTGCGTGGAAGTTCTCAGCAAGTGATCACAACGGATGTCGCCGTTGAGGATGTCCATTTTAATAAGCGTTGGTCAAACGCCTTTGATATTGGTCGCAAGGTCACGGCTGCAAATATTGCGGATGTTTTGGCAATGGGTGCAAAGCCAGAGTACTTAGTTGTGGCTCTTTCGCTAGTTGGAGATGAAGGGCTAGAGCGCGTACGTGAACTTGCCGAAGGAATCAAATGTGAGGCCGATAAGACAGGCGCACGTGTTGTTGGAGGAGATATCGCTCGTGCAGGAGCGATATCTATTGCGATCACAGCGATTGGAAGTGTTAACCGAGCGATCACTCGTTCAGGAGCACAGGTCGGAGATGGAATTTATATCTCATCACTTACAGGTTGGTCTGCAGCCGGCTTGCATATGCTTACTCATGAGATTGAAGCGGTGCACGCGGTACATGCCATGGCGCTCAACGAATTTCGCGCTCCATCACTTGATTACGGAATCGACTTCAGCAGAGCCAGCGCGCTGACAGATACCAGCGATGCCTTACTCATCTCTTGCGAGTCCATAGCTCAGGCATCTGCTGTAAACCTTCACATTGACCCCGCACTTATTGAAAGTGCCTACGAATTCACAGAACTTTCACTCCTTGCACAGTCAGTGGGAATTGATGTCTTTGAGTGGATCCTCGGCGGCGGAGAAGATCACGTATTTGTGGCCACTGGTGTTGATCTCCCTGGAATTCGAATTGGAGATGTGCGCGAAGGATCAGGCGTAACTGGGTTGGAAATGAAAAAAGCGCCACAGATGTGGCGCCATTTTCAATAAAATTTCAATGAGATGTATTAGCGGGTAACTTTCCCAGCCTTGAGGCAAGATGTGCAGACATTCTGACGCTTTGTTGAGCCGCCAACTAGTGTGCGCACGCGCTGAATGTTTGGATTCCAGCGACGACGTGTCTTTACCTGAGAGTGTGAAACATTGTTACCGAAGCTGGGCCCTTTGCCACAGATATCGCATGTTGATGCCACAGCAGTACTCCTTCATATCTCTTTAATGATGAATTCTTGATCAGTTGACGGTTTGGCCTTGCAGCCCATCCGGCAGGGGAGAAGGGTATCAAGACAAGGGGTTGGTCGGCCAATCGCCATAAAAATGCGCTCACATGGCGCATGTACGCGAGAGAATAACCAGGTGGCGACCCTGGACTCCAAACTCTCATCCGTCCTCGGTGATCGCACAGCAAAAGCTCTCGATACAACTTTTGGTTACCGAACCGTGGGGGATTTACTTCATCACTATCCCCGCCGTTATTTAGTGCGTGGCGAACTGAGTGATATTGCTGCGTTAAATGAAGGCGATGAGGTAACCATTCTTGCCGAAGTCTTTAGCGCTTCGACCAGACGCTTTGCAGCCCGTAAAGGCAACATGCTCGAAGTGGTTGTCACAGATGGAACTTCCAAACTATCGCTTACCTTCTTTAATCAGGCATGGAGAGAGAAAGAACTCAAAGTCGGACAACAAGGTCTCTTTGCGGGCAAAGTCGGCGTCTTTAACGGCAAACGTCAATTAGCCCATCCTGACTATGAACTCATCCCCGACGGAAATGATGTTGATGCAGCGGTTGAAGGCTTTGCAGGTAAATATCTACCAATGTATCCAGCGTCTGCAAAGCTGCCGTCTTGGAAAATTTCACAATGTATAGAGCTCTGCATAGGTGCGCTAGATGATGTTCTTGATCCGATTCCACAATCTATTCTTGATAAACATCAATACCCCTCATTGCAGCAAGCGCTAGTACAGATTCATCAGCCTGCAGATTTAGATATCGCCGAACGGGCACGCGAGCGTCTGACCTTCGACGAGGCATTCATTTTGCAGCTTTTACTCGTGAGTCGTAAAGAGAAGATGAAATCTCTCGATGCAATTGCTCGAGTAAAGCGTGACGGCGGAATTCTTACTGCCTTTGATCAATCACTTCCTTTTGAACTCACAGCCGGACAGATTGCCGTTGCCGCAGAGATAGAAAGTGATTTAGCGCAATCTCATCCCATGCATCGTTTATTACAAGGTGAGGTTGGTTCGGGAAAGACCGTGATCGCATTGCGTGCCATGTTGGCTGTAGTTGATAGTGGTGGCCAGGCTGCCTTATTGGCACCAACAGAAGTACTAGCTGCTCAGCACCTTCGCACAATTGAGAAATTAATGGGGGAACTCTCACACGGAGGAATGATTGGTGCTCCAGATATTGCAACTCGCGTCACCTTAATCACTGGATCTCAAAGTGCATCTGATCGGAAAGATGCACTCGCCCTTGCTGCAAGCGGTGCAGCGGGTATCGTGATTGGTACTCACGCACTACTAAGTGCATCAGTTGAGTTTAAAGATTTGGGACTCATTGTGGTCGATGAGCAACATCGATTTGGCGTCGAACAGCGAGATGCACTTAAGGGCAAGGCAAAAATTCCTCCCCATCTTCTTGTAATGACTGCGACTCCAATTCCGCGTACCGTTGCAATGACAGTATTCGGAGATTTAGATGTCTCAACATTGCGAGAACTACCTTTAGGTCGAGCTCCAATAACGACTCACGTTGTTAACACGCTAGAAAAGCCGGCATACCTTGAGAGAGCGTGGGAACGGATTTGTGAAGAAGTATCACAAGGACATCAAGCCTACGTAGTAGCTTCACGAATCAGTGCAGATGTCACTGAGGATGCCGATATCGACTTCCTTCTTGGCACAACTTCTCTTGAACTGGCCAGCGTGGATGAGTTAGCGCCAAAACTTGCTACCGGTGCGCTCAAAGGAGTTCGTGTGGCCCCACTTCATGGTCGCCTTTCCAGCGAACTCAAAGACGCAACTATGAGCGCCTTTGCCGCGCACGAAATTGATGTTCTCGTTTCAACTACCGTCATTGAAGTCGGCGTGGATGTACCAAATGCGACTGTAATGGTGATCATGGATGCAGAGCGCTTCGGTGTATCGCAGTTGCATCAATTGCGCGGACGCGTGGGACGTGGAACATCACCTGGACTCTGTATTTTGATTACAACTGCAATAGTCGAGACTCCGGCTCGGATACGCCTTGAAGCCGTCGCTGGGAGTACTGATGGTTTCGAACTTTCTAGGATTGATCTAGAGCAGCGTCGTGAGGGAGATGTTCTAGGTGCTGCACAATCTGGCTCTCGATCACATCTGCGCTTGCTACGTGTCTTACGCGATGAAGATTTGATTCTTACTGCGCGAGCTGATGCGCAAGAGTTATTGGCTAGCGATCCTGAACTATCAAAGCACAAGCTGTTGGCCAAAGAATTCGCTAAAGTTGAAGATGACGAAGCATCCGAATTTATAGATAAGGGTTAGGTCAATGAGAATAATTGCTGGCCTGGCTAAAGGCAGGAACATCTCTGCAGTTGCTCAGTCGACTCGACCTACTTCAGATCGCGCGCGCGAAGCGCTTTTCTCATCCCTTGCATCCGAATTTGGCGACTTTGATGGACTTAATGTTCTCGATCTTTACTCAGGCACGGGTGCAATTGGTCTTGAAGCTCTTTCGCGCGGTAGCTCAACAGTGCATTGTGTTGAAAGTAATGAAAAAGCAGCACAATCGATTCTTGCAAACTATGAGGGAATTAAGAGCTCACAATTTCCGGGAAACTTTCATCTCTATTCAATGCCGGTGGATCGGTTTCTGGAAGGTCCTGCGCCGATGCAGTATCACTTTATCTACATCGATCCACCATATGAATTCTCAGATATTGAAGTGATCGAAAATCTCATTGCGCTAGTTGATGGAAAATTCATTCACCCCGATGGACTTATCGCAGTTGAGAGAAACAGCAGAGTGCGTGAGTTGAGCTGGCCATATGGTCTTGAGCAACTACGCGAAAAGAACTACGGTCAAGCAACGATTTTCTATGGCATTCCTACGCCTGAAATGGATCTCGGCTGATCTTCTTGCTAGCGTTTGCCATATGAAACGCGCTGTCTGCCCAGGATCTTTCGATCCAGTAACCCTTGGGCACCTCGATATCATCGAGCGCGCCAGCGCCCAATTCGATGAAGTTGTTATTGCAGTCTTGGTAAATCGCACTAAGTCGAGCATGTTTACCGTGAATGAGCGTATGGAGATGATTACAAAAACAACTGCGCATCTTCCAAATATTCGGGTCGACTCCTGGTCTGGGCTTCTTGTTGAGTATTGCAAGAGCAAGGATATTCAAAGCATTGTTAAGGGTTTGCGAGCTGTCACTGACTTCGACTATGAGTTGCAGATGGCGCAAGTCAATCTTCAGGCTTCTGGTGTTGAGACAATGTTTATGGCAACTGCGCCAGCACATTCCTTCCTTTCATCTTCCCTTGTTAAAGAGCTTGCCCATTACGGGGGAGATGTATCATCGATGGTTCCAAAGATCGTGAACGAGGCTCTTAAAGCTCGCGTAGCAGAAAGTGGTAACTAACCATGGACTCAATTGAAAAACTCAATTCAGCAATTACTCTCATCGAGGAAGCGCGCGGAGTTCCTCTATCTGCCTCTTGCGTTGTTCACCGTGGAGAAATTCTCGAGATTCTAGATGGAGCTCGCGTTGCTCTACCTACAGATCTTGATCAGGCGATTGAAATCATCTCTGCCCGCGAACGCATTATCGAAGAAGCGCGAACAAGTGCTGAACATTTGATCGCAACAGCTCGTGAGGATGTTTCACGAATGGTTGAACAGACTGCAATCGTTCAAGCAGCACGAGATGAAGCACAACGTATTCTCGATGATGCACGTGCACTCGCCGATGAAGAGCGCGCAGAGGTTGAAAGCTATATTGATGGGCGACTAGCCACACTCGAAGTTATTCTTAATAAGACTATGGAAGCTGTTGCACGAGGCCGCGAGCGCCTCGAAGGTGCTGGCGATAAGGATATTCTTTCGCAACTTTCAGAAGATAAATAAGAGTTACTCAAGTGGTTAAGCCTTCCCATATTTACCATCTCAATACACACGAGGTTCCTCGTCGTGCAGGTGAGATGAAGGAGTACCAACTCGATCTCGTTGTTCCTGAGCCGCTGGGAGTTCCACTAATCTCAGTGCAGATTGGATCAATTGTTGAAGTGGATGCTCGCCTTGAGGCAGTAACCGAGGGAATTTTGCTCAGCGCAGAGATTTTTGCAGTTGCAACCGGTGAGTGCATACGTTGCTTAGACCCAGTTGAATTAGAGATAGATCGCAAAATTCAAGAGCTCTATCTCTATGAAGATGATGGCGGCAAAAAGAAGAGCCACTCCAAGAAGAGTGAGCCGGTTGACGATGATCTTGATGAGGTTGAACTTCTCTATCTCGACGGCGTCATCATGGACCTAGAGCCACCTATCCGCGATGCGATTGTGCTCGATCTTCCCGTTAATCCACTCTGTGACCCCGACTGCCTAGGCCTTTGCCCTGATTGTGGCCAGAAGTGGGAGCTGCTACCGCAGGACCACGCCCACGAGGTAATCGATGCTCGCTGGGCAGGTCTGGATGGGCTGGATTTTAAGAAATCGGACTCTTAGGGGATACTTCTCCCATACATTACCCGGATCGACATCCTGCTCGATTACATATTTTTTAAAAGAAGGACGGTTTACCTCATGCCAGTACCAAAGCGAAAGATGTCTCGTTCGAAGACACGTTCACGTCGAAGCATGTGGAAGACAACTGCCGCAGCACTTGCGAATTGCCCACAGTGCCAGCAGCCAAAGTTGCAACACACAGCATGTCCAACATGCGGTACATATAACCGCCGCCAAGTTATAGACATCTGATCGCAGGCTTGTTCTGTTCCCTGATCTCACGAAGGCTCTCGGCGTTGAGGTTGATCCGCAACTCCTAGAGTTAGCGTTGACTCATCGTTCTTTCGCTTATGAAAATGGTTCAGCGTTAACTAATGAGCGCTTAGAGTTTCTGGGAGATTCAGTTCTTGGACTCGTTGTTACCGAAGAGCTCTACCTTCGATATCCCGATTTAGATGAAAGCCGTTTATCTCCGCTGCGCTCTGGAATAGTAAATATGCGCGCGCTGGCAGATATCGCTCGCACTCTTGAACTTGGTAAATACATACGCCTTGGAAAAGGTGAAGAAGTTACCAATGGTCGCGATAAGAATTCATTGCTGGGGGATGCGCTCGAGGCTCTGATCGGTGCTATCTATATCGATTGCGGTTTTGCTACAGCATCGACTGTGATTCAAAGACTTATTAAATCTACCCTCGAAGAAGCGATGGCAAAGGGTGCCGGCCTTGATGGAAAGACCGCCCTGCAAGAGCTCGTTGCATCCCTGGGTAAGGGAACACTTGAGTATGTTGTTACAGAAAGTGGTCCTGACCACGATAAATCCTTCACCGCCACCGCAGTGGTCGGGGGAGTCGAAATTGCGCAAGGAGAAGGCAAAAGTAAGCGCGAAGCCGAGCAGGCCGCGGCCCGTAGTGCCTACGAAAAATTGAGCGCATAAACCGATAGGTTTACCCACGTGTATTTGAAGAGCATGACCCTCAAGGGCTTTAAGTCCTTCGCCTCGGCGACGACTCTTCACCTCGAGCCAGGTATCACCTGCGTGGTTGGACCTAACGGCTCTGGAAAATCTAACGTCGTTGATGCGCTCACCTGGGTTATGGGTGAACAGGGTGCAAAGTCTCTCCGTGGCGGAAAGATGGAAGATGTAATTTTCGCTGGCACCTCAGGACGCGCTCCACTTGGTCGCGCAGAAGTTTCACTGACTATCGATAACTCAGATGGCGCACTTCCGATTGAATTTAGCGAAGTAACTATCTCGCGCATACTTTTCCGTAACGGCCAGAGCGAATACCAGATCAACGGTGAAGCATCACGCCTGCTCGACATTCAAGAACTCTTAAGCGATTCCGGTATCGGACGCGAAATGCACGTGATCGTGGGACAGGGCCAGCTGGATGCAATTCTTATGGCTACTCCCGAAGAGCGTCGTGGATTTATCGAAGAGGCAGCCGGTGTACTTAAGCACCGTAAGCGTAAAGAGAAGGCGCTGCGCAAACTCGACTCGATGCAGGCAAACCTTGCTCGCGTTCAAGATCTCACCGTTGAACTACGCCGCCAACTTCGCCCATTGGGTAAGCAGGCAGAGGTTGCAAAGAAGGCGGCGACAATTCAAGCCGATCTTCGTGATGCCAAGTTACGACTATTAGCTGATGACTTTATTAACTTATCAAAGACGCTCGATGCTGAAGTTGCAGATGAAACCGCACTCCGCGCTCGCAGATCTGAAGTTGAGGCAGAACTTGAAACTACTCGCCGTCGCGAAGAGTCACTCGATGCGCAATCTGCCTTTGAAAGTCCGCTACTCATTCAAGCGCAAGAAAATTTCTACTCATTATCTGCACTCCGCGAAAAATTCCGCGGCACACAATCTCTTGCTCAAGAACGTTCACGATTCTTGGCCGAAGAGGCTGAGGAAGCTCGCAACGCGGGTCGCGATCCAGAAGCACTCGAACGCGAAGCAGCCACTCTGCGCGCAGAAGAAAGTGCGCTCCGTGCAAGTGTTGAAACTGCACGCGCCCACCTCATTCAATCGACTCAAGAGCTAACAGATGCGGAAGCCGCACTAAAGAGCGAAGAAGATAAAATTGCTGCAGCCCTGCGAGCGATTGCAGATCAGCGCGAAGGAACTGCGCGACAAGAGGGCCATATCAAATCTCTCGCTGCTCGTCTTGATGCGATAGCTGAAGAGATTTCTCGTCTTACAAAGGCACGTGATGAAGCCCAAGCGCGAGTAGATAGCGCATCCCGTGAGTACTCCACCCTTGAGATGGAGATTGCTGGCGCAGATGCTGGCGAACAAGGACTGGATTCGCTCTTTGAGCAAGCAAAACGTGATTTAGATGCTGCAAAGAAGAAGCATTCAGATCTGATCGATCTTGAGCGCAGTACTGAACGTGAGAAGAATGCAACTGAGTCAAAGCTTGAGGCAATGCGCATTACATCTGGTAACCGAGATGGTGGCGCAGCCCTTGTCCGCGACTCTCGCGGTATTTCAATACTCGGTTCAATTGCATCTCTCATTCGCATTGATGCCGGTTGGGAAGCAGCAACTGCATCAGCTCTTGGCTCTTTAGCCGATGCCATTGTTGTACGCGATCTGAACTCTGCGGTAAGTGCTCTCACAACTCTTCGCAGCGAGAACCTAGGTCAAGCAGACGTTCTCGTCCATGATGGAAACAGCGCAACGACTTTGGCGGTCCCACAAGGTTTAACCCCGCTCCTGCAACACATCCACACAAGTGAGATTGATGATCTTTTGACTTCCCTGCTTGCGACAACAGTTGTGGCAAACGATGCCCGCGCGGCCCAAGATATTCTGCGCAGCCACCCACAATTAACTGTCGTAACTCGTGACGGAGATGTCCTCACAAGTAAGCGCGTACGCGGTGGCTCACAATCCTCATCGTCCCTCATTGAAATTAATGCACTCATCGAGGAGCTCTCAACCAAGTTAGAGGGACTCAACCACGAGTGCAACCGACTTACATTTGAAATTTCAACTGCGGCACATGATGTAGAAGGCAAGCAAGGCGCATTTGATGTGGCTCTATCGCAACTTAATGAATCTGATGCGCGCATTGCTGCGATCACAGAAGCTCTGGCAGTCTCTGGTCAGAATATGAAATCTGCTAGCGCCGAAGTTGAGCGACTCAATCTCGCAATCTCAGAGGCAAGTGCTGCGAAATCACGCGATGAGAATGAGTTAAGAGTTGCCTCCGAACAATTGCAGCATCACGGTGAAATTGCTGAGCCAGATCATCAACTTGCTCAATCACTTCGCCAAAAGGTTTCTCACGCCCGCACAACAGAAGTTGAAGCACGTCTAGCTGTGCGAACAAGTGAAGAGCGAGTGGATTCACTGGCTGCACGCGCACAAGCGCTTGAAGATGGTGCTCGAGCAGAACGTGAAGCATCAGAGCGCGCAGTTTCACGCAGAGGTGCACGCGCACGCGGTGCTTTGATTTCTCAGGCAATTGCAGAAGCTGCATATGAAGCATTAATTCACATCGAGCGCTCGATCGCTAAAGCCTCGGCAGAACGTGCTCGACTTGAAAGTTCCCGTAGTGATCGTGAAGGCGAGACTCTTACAGTCCGTGCGCGCAGCCGTGAACTCACACTTGAACTTGATCAACTCACATCTAGCGTGCATCGCGATGAGATTGCTCGCGCAGAGCAACGTATGCGAATTGAAGCGCTGGAAACCAAGGCGGTCGAAGAACTTGGTATTGATGTTGCGACTCTCGTGAGCGAGTACGGTCCAGATAAAGATGTTCCAACATTTATTGAAACTGAAAGTGGCGAGATTGTCGCAACTGAGATGGTTCCTTATCGTCGCGATCAGCAAGAGAAGCGTTTGGCTGCTACAGAGCGCTCACTCACGCTACTTGGAAAGATCAACCCTCTCGCCCTTGAGGAGTACAGCGCACTCGAAGAGCGCTTGAAGTTTTTAGCCGAGCAACTTGAAGATTTGAAGAATACAAAGAAGGATTTGCTCGACATCATCAAGGAAGTTGATGATCGTGTACAGCAGATCTTTATGGAAGCTTACGAAGAGACTGCTAAACAGTTTGCCGAAATCTTCCCTCGTTTGTTCCCAGGTGGAGATGGTCGTTTGATCTTGACCAACCCTGATGACCTCTTAAATTCTGGTGTCGATGTCGAAGCACGTCCTCCTGGAAAGCGCGTAAAGCGTCTCTCACTCCTTTCAGGTGGAGAAAAATCTCTCACCGCCGTTGCAATGCTCGTGGCAATCTTTAAATCTCGTCCAAGTCCGTTCTATGTCTTGGATGAAGTTGAAGCAGCCCTGGATGATGTAAACCTTGGTCGCTTACTTGGTGTTCTCGAAGAGCTTCGTGAAAGTTCGCAGCTGATCATCATTACCCACCAGAAGCGCACTATGGAAATCGCTGATGCGCTCTACGGTGTGACCATGCGTGGCGACGGAGTTACTGAAGTGATTTCGCAGCGTCTGCGCGAATCTGAAAACGCATAATCTAAGGTCGCCTCGATGGGTTTATTTGGAAAACTCGTTGCAAAACTTTCGCGATCATCAATCACCCCGTTAGATTGGGATGAGGCACGCAAAGAACTCCTATCCTCTGATTTAGGACCTACTCTCGTTGATCAGGTGATTACCTCGGCAAAGAAGTTGCGTGCAGAGGATGCACAGTCAGGTTTAACATCCATCCTCACCGAGATGCTGAGTTCGGAATCACGCGAGATCAATTACCAGAGCCCGCTCTCGGTATTTTTGATCGTTGGTATTAATGGAACGGGCAAGACGACATCTGCTGCAAAGTTAGCGAACTCACTACATAAGAGCCAGCGATCGGTTGCATTGGCCGCCGCAGATACATTTCGTGCAGCAGCAGTTGATCAGTTACAGACCTGGGGTAAACGCATAGGCGTGGATGTCATCACTGGCAAAGATCAATCAGAACCTGCATCGGTCGCATTTGATGCGGCTACTTTTGCGAAAGAGAATAGCCGTGACGTTCTCATTGTTGATACAGCTGGTCGCTTGCATAACAAGAGTGATTTGATGAATGAACTTGGAAAGGTAAAACGAGTTGTCGAAAAGGTGGCTCCGGTTACCGAAGTTCTCTTAGTCATTGATGCAACAACTGGACAGAATGCGATGGCCCAGGCGAAAGTATTTAGCGAAGCGGTTGCTGTCACCGGATTAATCGTGACAAAGATGGATGGCAGCGCTAAAGGTGGTGTTGCTCTGGCGATTGAGGCAGAGCTCGGAATTCCGATTAAATTTATCGGCACAGGGGAGTCAATCGAAGATTTCGCCCCATTTGAGCCCCAGCTCTACATCCAATCCCTACTGGAAGCCTAAACACCCCCGAACGTAATCAAGATGTAACACAAGGTCTGCTTTTGTGACCATTTCTTAACTTCATTTCCGACTGTCTGTAACCACCCCAGAGCATCTTTTCCCCGTACCCAAGACCTCAAGGGCGAGGCTTCATTTACTCGATAGGAAAAAGGTAGATCTCTATGGAAGAAGTTGTTCTTAACTCCGGCGACACAGCCTGGATGCTAATTAGTACTGGACTTGTCACGTTGATGATTCCAGGCCTCGCACTTTTCTACGGCGGAATGGTTCGAGTCAAGAGTGTGCTCAATATGATGATGATGTCATTTGGCGCACTTGCCCTTGTATTCGTTCTCTGGATCGCTTACGGATTCTCTATGGTCTTCGGAGATTCAGTTGGTGGCAGAGGACTCATCGGAGATATTGGAGAATTTCTCTTCCTCAACGGATTAGATAACTCTTCTTCTCTCATCGGAACAATCCCCGCCGTTGTCTTTATCGCCTTCCAAGGAATTTTCGCAGCCATCACTGTTGCCTTGATCTCTGGTTCGATTGCAGATCGTGCAAAATTTGGAGCATGGATGGTCTTTGCTGGAATCTGGGCAACACTTGTCTATTTCCCAGTCGCACACTGGGTCTTTGCCTTTGACAACTTTGTTGCAAAAACAGGCGGATGGATTGCAAATGATCTTGGCGCACTCGACTTCGCTGGCGGAACCGCAGTTCACATCAATGCCGGTGCAGCTGGATTGGCACTTGCACTAATCCTCGGTAAGAGAATTGGATTTGGAAGAGTTGCAATGCGTCCACATAGTTTGCCATTGGTAATGCTCGGCGCAGCTCTACTTTGGTTCGGTTGGTTCGGATTCAATGCAGGCTCTGCAGTTGCTTCTAATGGAACCGCAGGACTTGCTCTTCTCAACACAATTGGTGCAACGACTGCGGCGGTACTTGCTTGGCTATTGGTCGAAAAGATCAGAGATGGTCATGCAACTAGCCTCGGTGCCGCATCCGGTGTTGTCGCAGGTCTTGTAGCCATCACACCTGCATGTGCTGCTGTAAATGCAAGTGGCGCTTTGATTATTGGCGCTGTTGCCGGAATCCTCTGCGCGCTTTCAGTTGGCTTGAAGTTCAAGTTTGGCTATGACGATTCACTCGATGTTGTCGCAGTCCACCTCGTAGGCGGAATAGTCGGAACGGTGATGATTGGCTTCGTTGGCGTCGAAGTTGGACTCTTCAACGGTGGCGGATCTGATCAGCTGGTTAAGCAGCTAATTGGTGCTGGAGCAGTTCTGGCTTACTCCTTCATCGCAACCTTGATAATCGGAAAGATTGTCGATGCAACAATTGGTTTCAGAATTTCTGGAGATCAGGAAGTTGCTGGAATCGATCTAGCCGTTCATGCCGAACGTGCATATGAATTATCTGACAGCAGCCAAGGCAGCGTCCTTGCACATTCAAAGGGAGCCTAACCATGAAGCTAATAACAGCAATCCTCAAGCCATTTAAATTAGATGATGTCAAAGATGCATTACAGGCAGCAGGCATCACTGGGATGACAGTCTCAGAGGCAAGTGGATTTGGTCGCCAACGTGGACATACAGAGGTCTACCGCGGAGCTGAATACACAGTTGATCTCGTACCGAAGGTGCGCCTTGAAGTACTCGTTAACGATGCAGATGTAGATAGCGCTCTTGATCTCATCGTAAAGACGGCTTCAACTGGATCAATTGGAGATGGCAAAGTCTGGACTACATCGGTCGAGCAAGTAATTCGCGTTCGCACTGGTGAACGTGGATCCGATGCAATCTAGCGCTTTAGAATAAGAATGTGAGTACTCGAGAACGTCGGGATAGATCTGACAGAAGTGATTCCGTGATCACTTCCTTGTTTGATTCGCTCGGCGATCTTTCTAAGGGGGTAAGTGTCGCCGCGGTCGGAGGTTACGGCCGCGGCGAACTCTCGCCCGGATCAGATCTCGATATTTTGATTTTGCATAAAAACAAATCAGATTCTGATCTCCTTGAAGTAACAAATACCTTGCTCTATCCGCTCTGGGATCAAGGTTTTAAAGTTGATCACTCCGTACGAACCATTATGCAGAATCGAGATACTGCAGAGAAAGATCTTCGAGTCATCCTGGGTCTCCTTGATATTCGCTTAGTAGCCGGAGATGCCGATTTAGTTGCTGCCGCCCAGAGTGATGCAATTCATCTCTGGCGTAAGAGCGCTTCGCGATATTTACCAGAGTTAAAAGAGAGTATGAAGTTACGCCATGAACGAAGCGGTGAGCTGGCATATCTTCTCGAACCAGACCTTAAAGAAGCTCGTGGTGGATTACGAGATATCAACTCAGTTAGAGCGATTGCTTTGAGTGGCTTGCTAGTTCCTTCGATCGAACGTATTTCAACGGCAGAGAGCACCATCTTAAAAATTCGCGACAGTCTCCACACAATTACCGGCAATTCAAAGGATCGACTGTACTTTCAAGAGCAAGATAAAATTGCGGAGCATCTTGCCTATTCAGATGCTGATTCCCTAATGGCTGACTTGGCTAAATCAGCTCGCTCAGTGGATTACATTCTGAGTTCGATCTGGCATAGCGTTGAACATAGAGGCAAAGATCGCTCAGGACGTTTTCTAAAGAAGATTAGAAGTACTCAACTTTCTCCTGAGATCAGCATTTCTCATCAAGAGGTAGTACTCAGCATTGATGCACCTGTGACTACCGATCCAACACTGGCATTTAAAGTTGCAGCAGCGGCAGCACAAGTTGGATTACCACTCTCGCTAGACACCTGCCTACGTCTAGGTGAAGGTGCTCCTTCGGTTTCAACCCCTTGGCCAAGAGTGGCACGCGAAAATTTCATCTCACTTATCGGCGGCGGCCAATCAATGATTGCTGTTTGGGAAGCATTTGAACAGGAAGGAATCATCACTTCGTGGTTCCCAGAGTGGCAGGTGGTGAGTTCGCTTCCACAGCGCAATGTTCTACATCGCCACACAGTTGATCGCCACATGGTTGAGACAGTTGTTCACGCGAGTGCGCTGACTCGTATGGTTCATCGTCCAGACCTATTACTTTTTGCCGCACTCTTCCATGACATTGGAAAAGGCACTCTCGAAGATCATTCGACGCTGGGTGCTCAACTCATCGTTCCTATTGCAGCACGAGTTGGATTTGATGCCGACGATCAGCAGACGCTTAAGATTTTGGTCGAGCAACACTTACTTCTTTCGGCTACCGCTACTCGCAGAGATCTCGATGACCCGGTAACAATTGCCTCGGTATTGGCGCTCATTCCGGATTTGGAAACACTTGAGCTCTTACATGCGCTAAGTATTGCCGATGGCGAAGCAACGGGAAAAGCTGCATGGTCTGAGTGGAAGGCTGGCTTAGTTGCAGATTTGGTCGATCGGGTAAGAAGTGCGATGGTCGATGACACGATTGCTCCGCAGCCAGAACTAACTGATGAGCAGAAAGAAATTGCCGCTACCGGCGAACTCACAATCTCAGTCCAGAAGCGCGATCACGATTACTTAATTGATATTGTGATTCCAGATAGATCCGGACTGCTTTCGCTTGTATCTGGAGTTCTCAATCTTTTACGTCTGGATGTTCGTTCGGCGCGAACCAAAACTGTCACCGATAGCGCGGTAATGCAATGGGTTGTTATAGCCGATCCGCACGCCCCAGAAGTTACGGAAGTGCTACTCAAGAAGCAGATTCTGCTAGCGATCGAGGACAGTCGTGCCCTTGCAGAGAGAATCCAAAGTCGAATCAACGCATACGCAACTCTTCCTACAATTCCTGTGCCAGCTCCAGTGGTGGAGACATTCACAGATGGTGCTACCGATGCAACAATCATTGAAATTAGAACCCACGATAGGCCAGCCTTGTTATTTAACATTGGAGATGTCATTACCCAGTGCAATGTGGATATTCGATCCGCCATTGTGACCACGTTGGGGGCCGAAGCGATCGACACTCTTTACCTACGCGAATTTGGTGGGGGAGCCCTCTCCTACAACCGCGTTGAAGAGGTTTCCAGCAAGGTTAAGTCCGCTCTTCTCAAGTAGAGTGCGCTCACTATGTTTGAGTCGCTGACAGGAAAATTCACACAGGCGTTTTCGGCGCTGCGTTCGCGCGGCAAAATCTCCTCTGCCGATATTGATCAAGTCTCTGATCAGATCTACCAAGCACTCCTAGAAGCCGATGTTGCTCTAGGTGTCGTAGAAAGTTTCGTTGAAAAGGTTAAGGCCAAGTCGCTTGCAGCGCTTCCTGATCTTCAATCTGGTTCAAATCAGGCACAAGCAATCTTTGAAATCGTCAACGCCGAACTTATAGAAATTCTTGGTGGCCAAGCCCGACGTGTGCGTCTGGCAAAGAATCCGCCGACTGTAATCATGCTGGCGGGTTTGCAAGGTGCGGGTAAGACAACCCTTGCTGGAAAGTTAGCGAAACACTTTAAAGATTTAGGTGACACACCTTTACTGGTTGCCTCAGATTTGCAACGACCTAACGCGGTCAACCAATTGCAAGTTGTCGGCGAGAGTGTCTCGGTACCTGTGTTTGCTCCCGAACCTGGCAATGGTGTTGGAGATCCAGTTGCTGTTGCAAAAGCAGGTCTTAAATTCGCACAATCTAAGTTACATAATATTGTCATTGTCGATACTGCAGGACGACTTGGCGTTGATGAAGAGATGATGATGCAGGCATGCGATATTCGCGACGCTATCTCTCCTGATGAAATTCTCTTCGTTGTAGATGCCATGATTGGTCAAGATGCAGTGAAAACCGCGCAAGCCTTTAAGGTCGGCGTTGGTTTTGATGGTGTCGTCCTCACCAAACTAGATGGCGATGCGCGCGGTGGCGCTGCTCTCTCAATTACCGCTCTCACTGGCAAGCCGATCATGTTCGCTTCCACTGGTGAAAAACTCACTGATTTCGATCTCTTCTACCCAGAACGTATGGCTTCGCGAATTCTTGGAATGGGCGATGTTGCAACTTTGGCAGAACAGGCAAAGAAAGCACTCGATGGAGAATCTTCAGCCAAACTTGAAGAGAAATTTATTAAGGGTGAAGATTTCACCTTAGAAGACTTTCTTGAACAGTTAGAAGCGATGTCCAAGATGGGATCCATGGGCAAGTTGCTCAGCATGTTGCCAGGTGCGGGCGCGATGAAAAAGCAGATTGAAAACTTTGATGAAAGTGAAATCGTTCGTACCAAAGCGATCGTTCAATCCATGACACCGAAAGAACGCATCGAACCGAAAATTCTCAATGGTTCTCGCCGCGCACGTATTGCCGCGGGGTCAGGGCGAAAAGTTCAAGAAGTGAATGCTCTGGTCGACAAATTCTCTGCCGCGCAGAAGATGATGAAGCAGATGCGAAATGGCGGAGGAATGCCCGCCGGAATGGGCCTTCCACCGGGAGTGCCAGGGATGCCGGCCATGCCTAAGAAGGCCGCTCCGCCTGCGAAGAAGAAGTCACGATCAGGAAATCCAGCCAAGAGAGCGGTCGAAGAGAGCTCTTGATTTTGGATCGAGAGGCTCACATGGCAAGATTGGCCTCCTGTGACGGGGCCCTCTACCCCCGAAACATCCACATCCATCGTTGGATCTTTGCGCTGGGCACCCCGCTACAGCTACAAGATTGAAC
>Ga0315900_10000736_pt1 | contig 54768 bp, 34 predicted proteins | sample LakEriMetagenome_FD_203521 | JGI IMG/M metagenome (GOLD analysis project Ga0315900, IMG submission 203521) | Freshwater fungal communities from buoy surface, Lake Erie, Ohio, United States - Buoy 12 MA114 | ecosystem: Environmental > Aquatic > Freshwater > Lake > Lake biofilm | place: USA: Lake... | reverse complement strand
CTTGCTTAGCAGCATGTCAGGGCGGATTCGCGGCGTAGTAGCCTCCCCCCAATGCCTGAATCCCGTCCAGCGCCCTGGCTGCGCCTTTTCGTCTTCCTGGTCATCAGCGCCGCCGTGGCTGGTGGCGGGTTCCTTTTCTACAAGCGCCAGGAGGCCGCGAAATCCGCCCCGGCCGCCGCTCCGAAGGCCCGGGGGGCGCAGGTGGTGACCTCCGCACGCGTGGCGAAGTCCGACTTCGCCCTCGACCTGCTCGCCATCGGCACCGTGGCGGCGGACGAGTCCATCGACCTCAGCTCCAACGTCACCGAGGCCGTCACCGCGCTGCACTTTGAAGACGGCCAGCAGGTGAAAAAGGGTGCGCTGCTGGTCGAGCTCAGCGCCGCCGAGGAGCAGGCCGCACTGTCAGCCGCGAAGTCGCAGCTTGCCGAGCATGATCGTGAAATCGCCCGTCTGCAGAGCCTCGTGAAGGACGGCGCCGCCCCGGAGGCGAGGCTGGAGGAGAGACGCACGCTGGCCGAGGTGGCCAGACAAAACATCCGGGAGGCCGAGGCGCGCCTGGCCGACCGTCGCATCCTGGCGCCGTTTGACGGCTGGCTCGGCCTGCGCCGCATCAGCGTCGGCGCGCTGGTGTCGCCGGGCGTGGTGATCGTCTCCCTGGACAAGATCGACCGGGTGAAGATCGACTTCGGCGTGCCGGAGACCTACCTGGGCCTGGTGAAGGCCGGGGCGGAGATTGAGGCGCGGACGCAGGGCACCGAGGACCGTGTCTTCAAGGGCACGCTGACTCAGCTCGACTCCCGCATTGACCCGGTCACGCGTTCGGTGGAGGCGCGCGCCCTGGTGCCCAACCCCGACCTGCTGCTGAAGCCCGGCATGCTGGTGATGGCGACGCTGCGCGTGCAGCCGAGGCTTTCGCCCTCGATCCCGGAGCGCTCCCTCGTCCCCATCGGCTCGAAGTCGTTTGTCTTCGTGCTCGAACAGGACAAGGCGAAGCGGACGGAGGTGGTCATCGGCCGCCGCAAGCCGGGGTTCATCGAGGTGCTCCAGGGTCTGCGGGAGGGCCAGGTCATCGTCGCCGACGGCCTCGTCGGGCTGCAGGACGGCATGACCGTGAAGGTGACCGGTGAATTCAAGGAACCTGTGAAGGCGTTCAATCCGGAGTCGCTTTCCAGCACGGCCAGCAGCGCGAACTAGACATGTGGCTCTCTGACACATCCGTTCGTCGGCCGGTCCTGGCCCTGGTGATGAACCTCATCCTCGTCGCCTTCGGCATCGTCGCGTACACCCGGCTGCCGCTGCGTGAGTTTCCGGACATCGAGCCACCCATCGTGACGGTGGAGACCTACTACCGCGGCGCCTCCTCCAGCGTCGTGGAGCGCCGCATCACCCAGCGGCTGGAGGACCGCATCTCCCAGGTCGAGGCCATCGAGAACATCTCCTCGATCTCCGTGGACGGAAAGTCGGAGATCACGGTCGAGTTCACGCTCGGGCGTGACCTGGACGCGGCGGCCAACGACATCCGCGAGGCGATCAGCCCCATTCTGCCGACCTTCCCCGCCGAGGTGGAGCCGCCGAACGTCGGCAAGACCGAGCTCAGCGCCGAGGTGCTGATGTACCTGAACCTCACCAGCGAATCCCGCAACACGCTGGAGCTGACGGACTATGCCGAGCGCTACCTGATGGACCGGTTTTCACGCCTGCCGGGCGTGGCCCGCGTGCGCATCAACGGCGGCAGCCGCTACGCCCTGCGCATCTGGCTGGACCGTGAGGCGCTCGCGGCGCGCGGCCTGACGCCGGTGGATGTGGAGAAGGCGCTGCGCAGCGAAAACGTCGACCCGGCGGCCGGCACCGTGCAGTCGCTGGACAGGCAGTTCACCGTGCGCATGAGCCGGCAGTACCGCAGCGTGGGGGACTTTGAAAAAATGGTGATCGCCCGCGGCGCCAACGGCTACCAGGTGCGGTTGGGCGAGGTGGCCCGCGTCGCGCTGGGGGCCGAGGAGGCGCGCACGGTCTTCAAGGGCAACCGCGTGCTCATGGTGTCGATGGGCATCGTCCGCCAGTCGCGCTCGAACCCGCTGGAGGTGGCGCGCGCCGTGCGCGCCGAGGCCGAGGAGATCCGCAAGACGCTGCCACCGGACCTGCGCCTGGAGAACAGCTACGACATCAGCCAGTTCATCGAGGAGTCGCTGCACGAGGTGTACCGCACGCTGGGCATCGCCATCCTGCTGGTCATTGTGATCATCTTCCTCTTCCTGGGCAGCTTCCGCGCGGTGCTGATCCCGACGGTGGCGGTGCCGGTCAGCGTCTTCGCCACCTGCCTGGTGCTGCTGGCCCTGGGCTACTCGATGAACACGCTGACGCTGCTGGCCTTCGTGCTCGCCATCGGCCTGGTCGTCGATGACGCCATCGTCGTGCTGGAGAACATCCACCGGCGCGTTGAGCAGGGTGAAAAACCTTTGGTCGCCGCCTTCAAGGGCACGCGTCAGGTGGGCTTTGCGGTCATCGCCACCACGCTGGTGCTGATGAGCGTGTTCGTGCCCGTGGCCTTCATGCCCGGGGACACCGGGCGCATGTTTGCGGAGTTCAGCGTGACGCTCTCCATCGCGGTCGCCTTCTCCGGCTTCGTGGCCCTGACGCTCTCGCCCATGATGGCCTCGAAGATCCTCCGGGGCCGCGAGGGCGACGGCCTGGTGGCACGCCTGCTGGACCGCTCGTTTGGCGCCGTGCAGCGCGGCTACCGCTGGCTGCTGGGCTGGGCGCTGCACTTCCCAGGCTCCGCCTTTCCCGTCGTCGCGGGCCTGACCCTCCTGTGCGGCTGGCTGCTCACGCACATTCCGGACGAGTTCATGCCGCGCGAGGACCGCGGCTCCTTCTTTGTCACGGCCACCGCGCCTCCGGGCACCACCTTTGCGAGCACGCTGGAGACGCTCGACAAGCTGACGGACAAGGTGATGTACCTGGTCGAGGACACCAAGGAGGCCACGCGGGTGAACTCACGCGCGCCACGCACCTTCGGCGCCACCGCCGACTTCAACGAGTCCATCGCCGTTGTCACGCTGACCCCCTTCGGCACGCGCCGCGACGGCTTCGCGATCATGGATGACGTGCGGAAAAAGACGGCCGACATGACGGACGCCAAGGTCTCGGTGATCATGCGCCAGGCCATCCTGCGCGGTCTGAACAAGCCGCTCGAGATCGTGGTGAGCGGCCCGACCTACGAGGAGCTGGCGCAGTGGCGCGACCTCATCCTCGCCAGCGGCAGGGCCAACACGGGGCTGGTGGGCCTCGACTGCGACTACCGCGACACCAAGCCGCAGCTGCGCGTGGAGATCGACCCCGTGCGCGCCGCCGACCTGGGCGTGTCCACCGCGGACATCGGCCTGACGCTGGAGACAATGCTGGGCGGGCGCCGCGCCACGACGTTCATCCACAACGGCGAGGAGTATGACGTGATGATGGAGGGCGGCTACGAGGGCAAGCGCACGCCGGTCGACCTGAACAACCTTTTTGTTCGCAGCGAGCGCACCCGGCAGCTCATCCCGCTCTCCAACCTGGTGAAGCTGGAGGAGTTTGCCGACAGCGGCACGCTGAACCGCTACAACCGCATGAGGAGCATCACCTTCGACGCCGAGCTGGCGCCCGGCTACAGCCTGGGCGAGGCGGTGGCCTACATGGAGGACCTGATCCATGAGACCCTGCCCGGCAGCGCGGTGGTGGGCTACAAGGGCAACTCGCTGAAGCTGAAGCAGAACCAGGGCAACATCGGCATCATCTTCGCCCTCGCGCTGATGATCGCCTTCCTGGTGCTGGCGGCGCAGTTTGAGAGCTTCGTGCATCCGTTCACCATCATGCTGACCGTGCCGATGGCCGTCGCCGGCGCGCTGCTCGGCCTCATGGTCATGGGCATGAACCAGAGCATCCACAGCCAGATCGGCCTCATCATGCTCATCGGCCTCGCGGCCAAGAACGGCATCCTGATCGTCGAGTTCATCAACCAGCTGCGCGACGAGGGCATGGAGTTCCGCGAGGCCGTCCTGACCGCGAGCGAGCAGCGCCTGCGCCCCATCCTGATGACGGCGCTGGCCACGGTCATGGGCGCCCTGCCGCTCATGCTCGGCGGCGGCGCCGGCTTTGAGACGCGCCGGGTCGTGGGCGTGGTCATCGTGTTCGGCGTCAGCATCTCCACGCTGGTCACCCTGGCCCTGGTGCCGCTGATGTACGCGATGCTCTCACGCCGCACGGGCTCGCCGATGGATGTGACCCGCCGGCTGGAGGAGGAGCTGGAAAGGACGAAAGCCGCATGACGACCCAACCCACCTTGCTTCAAATGTTCAGGCGCGGCCGGGCGGCGGCCATGCTCCCCGCCCTGCTGCTCCCGGGCTGCAACCTCGCGCCGACATACCAGCCTCCTGAAACGGCCCTGCCGACGGAGTTCAAGACCCAGGGCCCCTGGCGCACGGCGAAGCCAGGCGACGACCAGCCGCGTGGCGAGTGGTGGCGCCACTTTGCCGACGCACGGCTCGGCCAGCTCATGCAGGAGGCTGAAAAGGCCAGCCCGACGCTGGAGGTGGCGCGTCAGCGCGTCGTGGTGGCGAAGGCCCAGGCGCGGGCGGACAAGGCGGGGCTTTTCCCCTCGGCGACCCTGCGCAACAGCGCGCAGCGTGACCGCACCACCGGCACCATGGCCTTCCAGTTTGCCGGCGGCCGCACGCGCACGACGCTGCTCAACACGCTCGACCTTCAGTATGAGATCGACTTCTGGGGCCGGAACCGCAACCTGGGACGGGCCGGCGACGCCCGCGCCGAGGCTGCGGACGCAGGCCTGCAAAGCGCCCGTCTCGGCCTGCTCAGCGAGCTGGCGATGAGCTACTACGCCCTGCGGGTGCAGGACTCCCAGATCGCCCTGCTCAACCGCACCGTCGCCGTACGTCAGCGCACCGCCGACCTGGCGCGCAAACGCCTGGCCCAGGGCGACATCGCGCAGATGGACGTGGCGCAGGCGGAGACGGACCTCGCGGAGACGCAGGCGGAGGCCATCGGCCTGGAGCGCGGCCGCGCGGAGCTGGAGCATGCCATCGCACTGCTGCTCGGCAGGGTGCCCGGCGAGTTCAGCCTGCCCGCCTCACCGCTGACCGGATCACCGCCTTCACTGCCGCGCAGCGTGCCGAGCGCCCTGCTGGAGCGGCGTCCGGACATCGCTGCGGCGGAGCGTGAGATGGCCGCCCTGAACGCCGAGGTGGGCGTGGCGCGCGCGGCCTACTTCCCCTCGCTGACCATCGGCGTGCGCGGCGGCACGCAGACCAGCTTTTATGAACTCATGGACAATCACAGCAGCCTCGTCTGGGGGCTCGGACCGGCGGCGGTCGAGTGGCCTCTGCTTCGCGGCGGCCGGGTGAAGGCAGGCCATGAAATATCCAAGGCGCGCTACCAGCAGGCCGCCGCAGGCTACCGGCAGGCGGTGCTGACGGCCATGCAGGAAACCGAGGACGCCCTGAGCGGCCTGGAGATTTTAAGCCGGCAATCGGCGGCCCAGGACACCACCGTGGCGTCGGCGACCAAGGCCCTGGAACTGGCCCATAAGCGCTATGAGTCCGGCCTGGTGGCATACTATGAAGTGCTCGACGCGCAGCGGACGCAGCTGCGCGCCGAACGTGAGTCCACGCGCCTCAAGGGTGAGTTGTTCCTGGCGACGGTGATGCTGGTGAAGGCCCTGGGCGGCGGCTGGTGAGGATGCGTGCCCAGCTCAGGCGCCCAGCGGGTGCCAGGTCGTCTTGAACTCAATCAGCGCACGGATCTCCTCAACGCCCTGCATCGCGTCGGCGAACCAGTCAACGGTCTCCTCGGCGCGTCGCAGGTGCAGACGCTTGATGCTTTCCGCGGCGCCCAGCCGCAGAGTTTTGCGTTCCTCCGGGTCCGCCACGGCGCTGATGGCGCGCAGGTGCTCGTGGGTGGCGAAGGCCGGGATCAGCTCGCCACGGAAACCCGTGAGCAGGTTCACCATGCCGCCGGGCAGGTCGCTGACGGCCAGCATCTCACCTAACAAAAGGCTTGGATACGGCTGAGTCGCGCTCGCCAGGGCGACGACGCTGCTGCCGCCGGTGACGGCGGGCAGGATCAGCGACAGCAGCCCCAGCAGCGGGGCTTCATCCGGGGCGATGACACCGATGACTCCCATGGGTTCGGTGACGGTGAAGTTGAAGTGCGGCGAGGCGACCGGGTTCACGCTGCCGAGCACCTGCTCAAGCTTGTCCGTCCAGCCTGCGTAATGCACGACGCGATCGATGGCGGCGGCGGCCTCACGCGCGGCCGAGGACCTGGAGGCGCCGCCCAGGACGATGCTGTCCGTCAGCTCGCCGATCCGCGACTCCATCATCTCCGCGAGGCGGTAGAGGATCTGACCCCGGTTGAAGGCCGTGCGTTTCGCCCAGCCGGGGCCGGCCTTGGCCGCCGCCTCGACGGCGTTGCGCAGGTCCTTGCGCGAGCAGCGCGGGATGTTGGCAAAGAACGCGCCCGAGGCGTCCTTGAGCTCCGTGACGCGTCCGCTCTCACTGCGGATGAAGGCGCCGCCGACAAGGCATTTCGGAGTCTTGGTGATGGTTAGGCGGGGCATGGGTGGAACGGGGTGAAATGGAAGGGCGAAGGGTTGGGTGCGGCTGTTCTCAGGCGGTCTTGAGGTAGTCCAGCAGCCCCTGTTTGCCGCCTTCGCGGCCAAAGCCGCTCTCCTTGAAGCCGCCAAAGGGGCTCGCGGGATCGAACTTGTTGTAGGTGTTCGCCCAGACGACGCCCGCCTTGAGAAGCGTGCTCATCCTGAGGATGCGGCTGCCCTTGTCCGTCCAGACACCGGCGCTGAGGCCGTAGCGGGTGTTGTTCGCCTTCTCGACGGCCTCCTCGGGCGTGCGGAAGGTGAGGATGCTGAGCACGGGACCGAAGATCTCCTCCCGGGCGATGCGATGGCTCATGCTGACCCCGGTGAAGAGCGTGGGGCGGAAAAACCAGCCCTTCGCGGGCAGCCTGCAGCCGTTGTCATGCTTCACCGCCCCCTCCTCGACGCCGCTTTTCACGAGCTCGTTGATCTTCGCAAGCTGCTCGGCGCTGTGGATCGCCCCGAGGTCGGTGTTCTTGTCGAGCGGATCCCCGACACGCAGCACGGCGATGCGGCGCTTGAGCCGCGCGAGCACCTCGTCGGCGACGCCCTCCTGGACGAGCAGCCGGGAGCCTGCGCAGCAGACGTGGCCCTGGTTGAAGAAGATGCCGTTGACGATTCCCTCCACCGCCTGGTCGAGCGGCGCGTCTTCAAACACGATGTTCGCGGCCTTGCCACCGAGCTCCAGGGTCAGCTTCTTCTCGGTGTCGGCAAGGCTGCGCAGGATGAGCCTGCCAACCTCGGTGCTGCCGGTGAAGGCCACCTTGGAGACCAGCGGGTGGCGCACCACCGCCGCCCCGGTTTCACCCGCGCCGCTGACGATGTTGACGACGCCGTCCGGCAGCCCGGCCTCCTGGCAGATCTCGCCAAACTTCAGCGCGGTGATGCTGGTGGTCTCGGCAGGCTTCAGCACCGCGCAGTTCCCGGCGGCGAGGGCCGGGGCGATCTTCCAGGCGAGCATGAGCAAAGGAAAATTCCAGGGGATGACCTGGCCGACGACGCCATGAGGAGCGAGGCTGCGGCCCGGAGCGAGATGCTCGAGCTTGTCGGCCCAGCCGGCATGGTAAAAGAAGTGCGCCGCCGCCATCGGCACGTCGAAGTCACGCGACTCCTTGATCGGCTTGCCGCCGTCCAGGGTTTCGGCCACGGCGAATTCACGGGCATGATCCTGCAGCAGCCGGGCAAGGCGGTAGAGGTACTTGCCGCGTTCACGACCGGGCATCCGGCTCCAGACCTGGGTGAAGGCCTTGTGGGCGGCCTTGCAGGCGGCGTCCACATCCGCGGCATCAGCCTCGGCGATGTCGGCGATGCGGGCCTCGGTGGCAGGATTGATGGAGGGGAAGTACCGAGCCTTCCTCGGCGGGACAAAACGACCGTTGATGAAAAGATCGTAGCGCTGCTTCAGCCTGGGGTCCGCCGTTTCCGGAGCCGGGTCGTATTCCCACAGGCCGCCAAACACCAGTTCGCGGGCGGGATTGGGACGTGCGGAGGCTTTGCGGGCGGCGGCGGGCATGAGAAGTGCAGTTTGAAAGCCGGGCATGCATTTGCCAAGGAATGAGTTTCCGGCGCAGTGCAAAGAGGTTTATCTCCAGCGTCATGCAAGGGTCACCGACCTGCGCCCGTTCAAGCCAGCCACCTCCAACCCATGAAGAAAGCCCTGCTCCTCCTCTCCCTGCTCGCGGCCGCCAGCCTGTCCGCCGAGATTCCCCAGTCCGCCAAAGTCGGTGAGTTTTTCGCCGGCTGCCAGGCCTACAGCTTCCGCCTCTACACCGTTTTTGAAGCCATCGACAAGACGGCGCAGGCAGGCGGCAAGACCATCGAGTTCTATCCCGGCCAGAAGTATGACGACAAGGCGAAGTGGGACCACAACGCCACGCCGGAGATGATCTCGGCCATCAAGGCGAAACTGGCCGAGAAGGGCCTCACCGCCGTGGGTTATGGCGTGATCAAGCTCGGCAAGGACGCGGCTGCCGACCGCAAGGTCTTCGAGTTCTGCAAGACCATGGGCATCGGCGTGGTCGTGTCCGAGCCGGATGTGGCCGGCATGGACGGCATCGAGGCGCTGGTGAAGGAGTTCGACATCAAGATGGCCATCCACAACCATCCGAAGCGTCCCCTCGACCGCGCCTACCTGTTCTGGGATCCCCAATATGTCCTCGACCTGGTGAAAAACCGCGACCCCCGCCTGGGCGCCTGCGCCGATGTCGGCCACTGGGTGCGCAGCGGCCTGAACCCGGTCGACTGCATCAAGATCCTCAAGGGCCGCATCTTTGACAGCCACATGAAGGACCTGAACGAGTTCGGCAACCCGAAGGCGCATGACCTTCCCTTCGGCACCGGCAAGAGCGACATCCCCGCGATCCTCGCCGAATACCACGCCCAGGGCTACCCGGGTCCGCTTCACTGCGAGTACGAGCACCACTGGGAGACCAGCGTGCCGGAGATAACCCAGTGCCTCGACTTCGTGCGCAACTGGAAGCCGGCGAAATAAGCGTTGAAGATCTTGTCAAACGGGGGTCGGAAGAAGCCAAGCCGAAGGCAAGCTTCCGACTCCCTCAGGCCTTCGCCAGAAACCGGCCTGTCACGCTTTCCGGCACGGCCTTGACCTGATCCGGTGTGCCCTGGGCGACGAGGCGGCCGCCTTCGTTGCCGCCGCCGGGGCCGAGGTCGAGGATCCAGTCGGCGCAGCGGATCACGTCGAGGTGATGCTCGATGACAATCAGCGTGTTGCCTGCATCACGCAGCCGGAACAACACGCCAAGCAGCGTCTGGATGTCGGCGAAATGCAGTCCGGTGGTGGGTTCATCGAGGACATAGAGCGTGCGGCCCGTGGCGCGCCGCGCCAGCTCCGCCGCCAGCTTGATGCGCTGCGCCTCGCCGCCGCTGAGCGTGTTGCCCGCCTGCCCGAGACGGATGTAGCCCAGCCCGCATTCCTCCAGCGTCACCAGCTTCGTGGCGATGGCGCTGGCCTTGCCAAAAAAGCGCGCGGCCTCGGCGACGGTCATGTCGAGCACCTCGGCGATGTTGCGGCCCTTGAAGGTGATCTCCAACGTCTCGGTGTTGTAACGCCGCCCGCGGCACTGGTCGCAGGTCACATAGACATCGGCCAGGAAATGCATGTCGATCTTGATCTGCCCGTCGCCCTGGCATTTTTCACAGCGGCCGCCGGGCGTGTTGAAGCTGAAGCGGCCGGCGTCGTAGCCGCGCACCCGCGCCAGGGGCAGCTGAGAAAACAGCTCGCGGATGGCGGTGAAGGCGCCGGTGTAGGTGGCGGGATTGCTGCGCGGGCTGCGGCCAATGGGTGACTGGTCGATCACGACGACCTTGTCGAAGTGCTCCAGACCGGCGATGGCCTCATGACGGCCGGGCTCCTCCTTGGCGTTGTAAAAGTGACGCTGCAGGGCGCGCATGAGCACCTTGTTCACCAGCGTGGACTTGCCGCTGCCCGAAGGCCCGGTGACACAGGTCAGGCAGCCGGTGGGAAAGGCGGCGGTGACGTTGCAAAGGTTGTGCTCGCTGGCCCCGTGGATGGTGAGCGCCTCCTCGCCCGAACCCAGAAGACTGCGTTCGGGCGCGACGCGGGCTGAGGGCGCCTTGATCTTCAGCTGATGGCTCAGGTAGGCGCCGGTGACGCTTTCACGCCGGGCCATCACCTGCGCCGGACTGCCTTCGGCGATGATCCGCCCGCCATGCTCACCCGCCGCAGGACCAAGCTCGATCACATGGTCGGCGGCCAGCATCATGGCCTCGTCATGCTCGACGACGAGCACCGTGTTGCCGAGGTCGCGCAGCCTGAGCAGCGTGCGGATCAGCCGCTCCGTGTCGGCGGGGTGCAGGCCGATGCTGGGCTCGTCCAGCACATAGAGCACTCCGGCCAGCCCGGCGCCGATCTGGGTGGCGAGCCGGATGCGCTGCATCTCGCCGCCGGAGAGCGTGCCGCTTTCGCGATTGAGCCCCAGATAGCCCAGGCCCACCTGCTCAAGAAACTCCAGGCGTTTGACGACCTCCTTCTGCAGCTCGCCCACATAGGCGCGCTGATGCTCCGTCATCTCCAGGCCCTGCATCCAGGCCAGCGCCTCACGGATGGGCAGCGAGGTGAGCTCATGGATGTTCAGGCCGGTCATCTTCGGCGCCTGAACCTCGAAGCCTGAAACCTGAAACGCGGAGGCCAGCCTGACGGCCAGGGATTCACGCCTGAGCCTGCGGCCTGCGCAGGCCGGGCACGGCAGCGGATTCATGAAGCGGGTGAGCTGGGCGCGCAGGGCCTCGCTCTCGGCGTTTTCATGCAGCCGGCGCGCCTCGTTCAGCAGGCCTTCATAGGGTTTGGCCAGGCTGCGTCGGTTGGTTCCCGTGGACCAGCCGGTGGCGATGGCCTCCTGGCCGGTGCCATGGAAAAGCGCGTCCTTGAAGGCCTGCGGCAGCCCCTTGAAGGGTGCGTCCATCGAGACGCCAAAATGCTTCGCCAACGCCTCGATGCCACGCTGCTGGATCGTCTTGAGCTTCGGATTGCGCGACCACCAGCTCTTCACCGCCCCATCCTTGAGCGAGACCGAACCGTCCGGAACAATGAGCCCCGGGTCGGGCGCCATCAGCGAGCCGACGCCTTCGCAAGCGGGGCAGGCGCCGACATGCGTGTTGAACGAAAAATGCTGCGGCGTCAGCTTCTCCATCAGGTAGCCCGTGCGCGGGTTGGCATAGGCGGTCGTGAAGGCCAGCGTTTCCTCCGCCCCCTCGGAGCCGACCAGGAACTGCACCTCGCGCTCATTCCACTTCAGCGCGGCCTCAATGCTCTCCATCAGCCGCTGACGCACGCCTTCACGAATCACGAGACGGTCCACCACGACCTCGATCCGGTGCTCCATGCCGCGCGCAGGTTTCAGCGAATCGTCGAGCTCGACGATGTGTCCGTCGAGGCGGAGACGCACGAAGCCCTGGCGCTTCAGCTTTTCAAACGTGGCCTTGAGGGTGTCGTTTTCCTGCGGCTGAAGCGGCGCCAGCACGATGCAGCGCGTGCCTTCGCCAAGCTGCAGAAGCCTTGAGCCGATTTCATCAGGCGTGCTTTTCACCAGCGCCTCGCCGGTCTGCGGGTCATGCGGCCTTCCGGCCACGGCATAGAGCACGCGCAGGTAGTCGTAGATCTCGGTGACGGTGGCGATGGTGCTGCGCGGATTCGGCGTGCTGTGCACCTGCTCGATGGCCACGGCGGGCGACAGGCCCTCGATGAAATCGACGTCGGGCTTTTCAAGCTGGTCGAGGAACTGCCGTGCATAGGCGGAGAGACTCTGCACATAGCGGCGCTGGCCCTCGGCGTAGAGCGTGTCGAAGGCGAGCGAGGACTTGCCGCTGCCGCTGACGCCCGTGAGCACGACCAGCCGCTGGCGCGGGATGTCCACGTCCACGTTTTTGAGGTTGTGCTGCCGTGCGCCGCGCACACGGATGAATTCCTGCGCCATGCGGTGATGAACGGTGGCTCAACTGCGCGCGCAAGCTGGAAAGCAGGCTGCGCAGTCTTGCGGGCCTCAATGCTCGTCCTTCTTGACGGCCTTTCCCTTCGAAGGCTTCAGGCTGCCAAGATAGGCGATGACATCACGCAGCTCACGCGGGGTGAGAATGCCCAGCATGGGGGGCATCATGGACACGGGCGGTGTCTGCATGGTGATCTGAGAACGCGGCAGCTTCTTCTCCGTGCCGTCGGCGAGGCGCAGGGTGACCGTCGTCTTGTCCTCCTTGAACAGCGCGCCTGCATGATTGCCGCCGTCCTTCATCGTCACGGAAACCAGCCCGTAACCGGGCACGATCTTCGCCACCGGGTTCATAAGGCTCTCGAGCAGCTCGGTTCGGGTCCGCTGGCCTCCGATGCTCTTCAGATTGGGGCCGACCTGGCTGCCTTCCTTCGCCTCCACCGTGTGGCAGGCGAGGCAGTTGGCGCCCAGATGATTGGTGACAATCTCACGGCCGCTCGACACGCTGCCGCCCTCGATCAGGTCATCGCGCGGCGCAGTGGTGCGGCTCTGCTGATAAGAAGCGAGGCGCTCGGCCAGCGCCGGGAAGGCGGCCGACGCCTCAAGCACATCCAGCTTCAGGCCAGGCTCGACCCTGCCTGCCGCGAGCCGCTGCAGCCAGGTGTCCATCAGCGTTTCCGCAGCCTTTTCCTGACGCGTGGCGAGCCGCTTCAGGGCGGCCTGCTTCTCGGTCAGCGAGCCCTGCTCCAGAATGCGTGAGGCCTCCGCGACAGCCCGGTCCTTCTGGTGATCAAACGTCTGCGTGAGTGACTCCAGGCGCAGCTCCTGCGGCGAAGTCCTGGCGGCGGCCAGGGTCAGCGTGGCGGCGAAGACGGGGTCATCCGCATGCTGCGCGGCCATGAGCCGCAGCGCGCCGACCCGCAGGGCAGGGGCGGCCTTGGCGTCCCCAATGATGGCGCCGAGCGACGCCACATCGACCTTGAGCTGGAGCGCCACCATGAGCCCGACGCCGGCGGTCTTCAGGGCGGGTTCCTGGAGGGCGAGAAGCGCGGCCACCCTGGGCTGGACCACGGCGGCGATGGCGGTGGCGTCACGGGTTTCATAAGCACGGTTGACCCCGTCGACACGGTCAAGCCTCGGCGGGCTGGCAAACACGAGCAGCGCCTCGAAAGCCTCCGGCGAGCCTGCCAGCGCGGCATCAAGCAGCCGCCGGACGTTCTGCTCGCCGCCGAGGCGGAGGTTCGCGTTCAGGGCGCGCAGCCTGGTCATCGGGGATAACTTCTTTTGCGTTCCCACCAGCGCGGCTAGGGCAGGCAGAGCCTCCGGGATGCCGGTGTCGTCGTGAATGGCGCGGGCGGCCTCGTCGACGATCGCGGGATCGGCGTCTTCAAGCGACTTGCTGAGCAGTGGTGAATGCCGGCGGGCCAGGGCCAGCGTGGCGCAGAGACGGATGTTCCTGTCGGGGTCGCGCAGACGGGCGGCAAGCGCCTCGGCGGCGAGCACACCGGAGAGGCCGGTGACCGCGGCATGGCGCAGCCAGGCTTCGCCGGCATCCCTGGCGGCCATGGTCCACAGGGCCTCCTCCGCGCCTGGGAAACCCAGCTTGCCGGCGGCGATGGCGGCGTGGAAGCGGACCCGCAGGTTCGCAGAACCCACCCAGCCTGCAACGGCCCTGCGACCGGCCTGCCCGACACCGGAGGGGGCGTCGCCAAGAATTTTGGCAAGCTGGGCCTGCAGCTCCGTGTCAGGCGTGGTGAGCACGGGCTGGAGCGGCGCCTCCCCGGCCTCACCCCGGCGCAGGCCGATGCCGAAACCCCAGGCGGCGTGAACCCGGGCAAGCAGCGGCGCCTTGTCGTCCGCGAGCACGGCGATGAAGGCTTGCCAGGCTTTTTGTTGGGCAAGCGCAAGCTGGGCGGCGATGCGCACACGCTGGTCGGCGTGGCCGAGCAGGGGCTTCAGCTCATCGGCCCCCCTTTGCTCGAAGCCGGCGGCGAGCAGCTTTTGCGTTTCAGCACGCGCGGAACCGGGCTTCTCCTCGTCCACGCGCCAGATGGCGCCCTTTTCATCCAGCGGATAGCCGCCCACCCAGTCGGCCATGTAAAGCGCGCCATCCGGACCGAAGCTGAGACCGATGCCCATGATGCCGGCGTTGATAAGCCGAGCGCGGCTCATTTCGAAGGCAGCACCCTTCGGGCTGAGGGTGAAGACCTCCATCTTGCCGGAGGGAAACTGGTCGAGGATGAAGTGTCCGCGCAGACGCGGGCCGAGGGCGGTGCCGGGTTCATGCACGAAGCCGGCGGGGCCGTTCGAGTAATTGGCCAGAGGCGGCGTGATGAAAAGCGGGATGCTGGAAAGCACGCCTTCAGCCAGCGGCCTGCCGGTGCCCGAAGCCGGGGGAGCCTGCCAGATGGCTTCACGGATCCAGCGGCTCTCGGTCTTCATGTATTGATGCGCGCAGCGCCAGCCGGAGTCGCTCTGCTCGGTGATGTAAACGAAGCGCTCCTTCTCGCCGGGAAGGTCGGCGTCGTTGTCCACGCCGAACATGTTGCCGAAGTCATCGAAGGCGATCTCCTGGACGTTGCGCAAGCCATGGGCGAAGACCTCGAATCCGCTTCCGTCGGGCTCGACGCGCATCACCGCGCCTTCATGGGGATAAAGCCAGCGCCGGCCCTCCTTGCTGGTGACGTTGACGCCCTTGTCACCGATGCTCCAGTAGATGCGGCCGTCGGGGCCCAGGCGCGGACCGTGCATGTCGTGCCCGGCATAGGCGATGTGCATGCCGAATCCATGCGCCACCACCTCGCGCACATCCGCCACGCCGTCGTCGTCCGTGTCCTTGAGCCGCCAGAGGTCGGGCGCGATGGTGCAGTAAACCCAGCCGTCATGGTAAAGAACGCCGGCCGCGATGCCGGTGACCTCCGTGTTGAAGCCCTCGGCGAACACCGTCATCCTGTCCGCCGTGCCGTCACCGTCCATGTCGCGAAGCTGGTAGATGCGCTCGCTGTGCACCGTGAGGTCCTTCCAGTCGATCGAGCCGTCCTTGTTGTGATCCTTCAGGCCGCCGCGCGGCTGGCGCAGCCTGCCCGGCGCGAGCTCACGCTTCAGGAACTCGCGCTTCTCCTCGACGCTGCCGAGTCCCACGTCATCGGCGATCCACATCGGATGTTCGCGAATGTCGAGGTCCGCCACCTTCCGGCGCGTGGTCGCGGCGACATAGACGCGGCCCTTTTCATCCACCGTGCAGGCCACCGGATCCGGCACGTTCAGGCTGCCGGACCAGCGGTGCAGCGTGACTTCGGCGGCAGAAGCCGCGAGGGTGGCGGACAGAAGGGCGGAAAGGATCGTGCGCATGGGGGGGGGCGCATGATGGGCCCGGCCGGCCGCGATTTCCACCCGGAGATGCGGCGGCCGGCAAAGCCGCAAGAAGAGCCGGGCATCAACGGCGTTTAGTGAATCCATGCGACTGCTCCCCGCCCTGCTTCTTCTCCTCTGCCTGCCGATCGCCGCGGCGACGCCTAACATCGTTTTCATCCTCGCCGACGATTTTGGTTATGGCGACCTGGGCTGCATGGGCTGCCCTGACATCGCCACGCCGAACATCGACCGCCTGGCTGTGGAAGGCGTGAAGTTCACGGACTTTTATGCGAACGCCCCCGTCTGCACGCCGACGAGAACGGGTTTCATGACGGGGCGCTGGCAGCAGCGCTGCGGGCTTGAATTCGCCTTCGGCTACCAGGTGGAGCAGTTCCGCCGGGTGAACGGTGAATGGGTGCCGGAGAAGGACATCCACGGCCTGGGCCTGCCGCTGAACGAGGTGACGCTGGCGCAGAAGCTCAAGACCGCCGGTTATGCCACAGGCGTGTTTGGCAAATGGCACCTCGGCTTCAAGGACGAGTACAATCCCGTGAAGCGCGGGTTTGACGAGTTCTTCGGCGAGCTGCTCGGCCACTGCGACTACTACGGGCACGCCTATTATGACGGCACCTATGCCATGCGCGAGGGCCTGGAACCGTTGAAGCGCGAGGGTTACTTCACCGACTTGGTGAACGACCGGGCCGTGAAGTTCATCGGCGATCACAAGGACCGGCCATTCTTCCTGTATGTCCCGCATCTCGCCGTGCACGCCCCCTTCCAGGCGCCGGATGCTCCGGACACCGCAAGGGTCACGAAGGAGACCATGCATCACGGCAGCCGTGCCATTTACAAGGCCATGGTGGAGCGGATCGACCAGGGCGTGGGACGGATCCTCGCCGAACTTGAAAAGCACGGGCTGACGAAGAACACGCTGGTCGTCTTCTCCAGCGACAACGGCGGCGAGCGCTACAGCCGCAACCAGCCCTTGTTTCATCACAAGGCGACCGTCTGGGAGGGCGGCATCCGGGTGCCCTGCCTGATGCGCTGGCCCGACAGGCTGCCCGCCGGCAAGGTCACCGCGCAGATGGGCATCACCATGGACCTGCATGCCACCTTTGCCGCCGCGGCCGGTGCGGCAACCCCGGCTCACAAGCCTCTGGACGGCATCGACCTGATGCCTCTGCTGACCGGTGAGGCCCCGCCTGTTGAACGCACCTTTTACTGGCGGATCGACCGCTCCAACCGCAAGCAGAAGGCCGTCCGCCACGGCCGCTGGAAATACATCAACGACGGCAGCACCATGGACCTGCTCTTTGACCTGGAGAAGGACATCGGAGAGCGCGTCAATGTGGGCCATGAACAGCCCGGCGTGCTGGAGGACCTGAAGACGCGCCTGAAGGGCTGGGAGACGGAGATGGACGCCTCCGACCGGGAAATCTGGGTTCGTTAGGCCGGGCGGCGGCCCGAGCTCAGCCGGATGATCACGGCCGCCGCCGAGGCTCCAACCAGATTGGCCACGAGATCCCAGCCGGTGTTTTCATAGCCGCCGACGTTGGTGTTGGGGATGGTGAGCACCGCGATGAACTCCACCACCTCGTTCAAGGCGCCGAACCCGACGCCTGCGGCGGCGCAGAGGATGAGCATTCCAGACGTTGGACGGACCTCGATCGCGAAGCTCCTGAGCATGGCCGAACGCAGGCTGTGCCAGCAGAGCCAGGTCGTGATGCCGAAGCCATAGGCATGCACCACCTGGTCGTATTTCAGCTTCTGCGGAATGAGCCACCCACTGTAGAGCACGGCGTGGTCGCCGTTGTAGGGCCAGCCTTGCGGCAGGGGCACCAGGCCCCCGGCCATGTGGGCGAGGCCCCAGGCGGAGAGGCACCAGAGCAGTCCGCCCGACAGACCGACCCGGAAGTGCACCAGGCTCATCACCGAGATCAGCACCAGCATGACGACGATGTAAAAGATGAACTCGGAGTTGCCCTGGATCAGCGCCCCCAGAACGGCGGCGAGCATGTAGGTCGAGGTGAACAGGGTCACCGGCAGCAGCCTGGGCATGTTCGGGCGGGCGTTCATGGCGGCATGATCCTTCATGCGGCTGCTTCGGGCCATAAAAAAAGCACCCGGCGCGCGGCCGGGTGCTCGTGAATCCACATCAACGGGGAGATCAGGCGAAGATGTCGGTGACCGGCACGCCCTTGTCGCCCACGGTGAAGGGGCGGTTGGACGGGGACATGACGACTTCGTCCACAGGAAGGCCCATGGCATGGCCGACGGTGGCCATGAAGTCCTGAGGGCTGCACTGCTTGTCGGCGGGGCGGCGGCCCTCCTTGTCCGTGGAGCCGTAGGCATAACCACCCTTGACGCCGCCGCCGGCGAACACGGTGGAGTAGGCGAGCGGGTAGTGGTCGCGACCGTCGTTCTCGTTGACGTCAGGCGTGCGGCCGAACTCGGAGCCGAGGACGATGAGGGTGGAGTCCAGGAGGCCCTTGGACTGCAGGTCCTGGATCAGGGCGGAGAAGCCGGTGTCCAGGGTGTTCCCGTTGTTGGTCATCGCGTTGTCGATGGTGTTGTGCATGTCCCAGCCGCCCATCTGGACTTCCACGAAGCGCACGCCGTTTTCCACAAGGCGGCGGGCGAGGAGGCAGCCCTGGCCGAAGTTGTTGCGGCCGTATTTCTCACGGGTGTCGGTGGACTCCTGGGAGAGGTCGAAGGCCTTGAGGTCCTCGCTCTTCATGAGCTTCAGGGTTTCATCATAGAACTCGGTGTAGGCCTTGACGTCCTCCGTCTGGAACTTCTTCCGGAAGGAGCTGTCAAACTCGTTCATCAGGGAGACACGCTTGTTGAACTGCACGTCGCTGGCCGTCGGGCTGATGTTCTGCAGGCCGCTCTCCGGGTTGGAGATCGGGATGGGGGACATGGCGGGCGGGAAGAAGCCGGAGCCCGGATAGGAGCTGCCGCTGTTCACGATGACGCTGTCCGGGAGGGTCTTGTCCTTGATGCGGCCCAGGAAGTGGGTCGCCCAGACGCCCATGACGGGGTGGACGATGGTTCCGCGGGGCTCGTAGCCGGTCTTCATGATGTAGGTGCCGGACTCATGCACGCCCGTCTTGGAGGACATGGAGCGGATGATGGCGAGCTTGTCGGAGACTTCAGCCAGCTTGGGCAGGTAGCCGCCCAGAAACTGGATGCTGTCACCCTTGGCCTTGACCGGGTCGCTGAAGCCCTTGGTGGCGCCGGTCTTCGGGTCAAAGGTGTCAATGTGGGTCATGCCGCCGCTCATCCAGAGATAGATGACGCGCTTGGCCTTGCCGAAGCCGGGGGTGCCGGGGCCGGAGTTGGAGGCGCCTTCGGCGGCGGCCATCTTGGCGCCAAGGCCGGAGAGGACGCTGACGCCGAGGGTGGTCCGGGCCGCGTTGAGCATGAACTCGCGGCGGTTGTAGTCGTTCAGGCGGAGTAGTTCGGATTTCATGGGAGAATAAGTTTTGAAGTTACGGTTCGGTCGGTTTGCTGATCACTGGATGAACATGAACTCACGGGTGTTGATGAGGGCCCAGATCATGTTGGCGTAGCCGTCCTCACCCTGGGCAAGGACGCGCTTGGCGATGTCCTTCTCGTTCATCGTGGGCCGGCGGCTCATGATGGAAAGGAACATGGTCTCCACCTTCTCGGAGGGGTCACGAACCTTCTCCATGGTGCGGAAGACCAGGGAGTCGGGGCTGGTGAGCATCTTCTGGGCCTTGCCGTTCATCATCATGAGCACCTGGGGAACGTTGCCGATCTTGGTGCTGCCATCGATGAGGTTGCGGGGGCTCTGGCCGAAGTCGGTCAGGAAGTGGCCGCCGGGAGCAGGCTGGGGAAGTTCGGCGGAACGCAGAAGACGCATGCCTTCGTAGGTCAGGAACTTGCCGGGACCGTCGCCGGGGGTGCTGGCGGCAGCCTTGGAGCCGCCCTTGGAGGCGCCCTTCTTGGAGTCACCGTCCATCATCATGTCGCCGCCGGCCATGTCGAGATTGCCGCCCATCAGCTCGTTTTCCTTCTGCTGAATCTTGCGGTAGGCGTCATACTTGATGAGCACGGTCTTGGCGTCCACAGTGTCGAGGTTCAGGTCGATGGACTTCGCATACAGGTCCTGCAGCGGAGCCTTGAACTGGTCGGGCTGGCCAAGAACGAGGGTCATGTAGCTGTCCCAGGCCTGCTCGGCGCTCATGCGGCGAAGCATGGGGCCCTGGAAGTAATACTTCTCACCCATCGGGATGTTCTCGGTGGTGGCCTCCGACTGGTAGGCGCGGGTGTTGTAGACGATGCGCATGAACTGCTTGAGGTCGAACTTCACACGGACCATCTCGCTGGCGAGATGCTTGAGCAGCTCCGGATTGGAGGCATCCTCATCGGGGTTGTCCAGGTTGGTGACCGGATCGACGACGCCGACGCCGAAGGCGCGCTTCCAAAGGCGGTTGGCGATGGCCATCGCAAAACGCGGGTTCTGCGAATGCGTCATCCAGCTGGCGAAGGAATCACGCAGCTTCTCCTCGTTCTTCTTGCTCTGCTTGTAGGCGGGATTGTTCTTGTCGGCGGAGGACCAGGTCACGAACTTGGGCTCAACGGGATCACCGGGCTTGCCGTCCTTGTACTTGTAATCGTGGGGCAGCTTCAGGCTGTTCATCGGCCGGTCCTTGATGGCGCTGCGGTTCGCGCCGATGTAGTTCTGGAGCCCGTTGCGGAGGCGGCGGATGTCCAGCGAAGCGTTGGAGGCGATCATCTTCTCGATTTCGTCCATGAGCACCTTGCCGCGGTCGCCGTTGGCGAAGTCCTGGCCGCCGAGGCGGGTGGTGGTGGCGCCGAAGAAGGCGGCCATTTCATAGAACTGCTTCTGAGTCCAGTCCGCGAACGGATGGTCGTGGCACTGGGCGCAGGCGACGTCGGTGCCCAGGAAGACGGTCAGGGTGTTGGCCAGGTTGTCCAACGGCATGCCGGCGTCACGGAGGAGGTAGCCTGCGGCACCGTTGTAGCTGCCATCGGGCTTCTTGTCCCACATCTTGCCGGTGGCGGTCATCATGTCATAGACCATTTCATTCCACGGGCGGTTCTTGGCGACCTGCTCCTTGAGCCAGCCGATGTAGGGGGTGCCGCGCACGTTGTCCTGCTCGAAGTTGTCCTTCACGCGGAGCATTTCGGACAGGTAGTTGAACAGGTGGGTCTTGAAACCGTCGGAGTCCAGGATCTGGTCAATCAGCCTGGAACGCTTTTCCGCACCGCTTGCCTTTTGGAAGGCCACCACCTCATCGTGATTCGGAATGCGGCCCGCGATGTCGAGGTAGACGCGGCGGACGAACTGTTCGTCGGAAAGCGCCGGGTTGAAGCTCTTGATCGGCGGAAGGTTCTTCTTCGCACGGTCAGGATTGGCGCGGATGAGGCCGTTGGCCACCAGCTGGTCCACCTTGGCGGCGGCCTGGGCGACGGTGGCGTTGGCCAGGAAGGCCGGCTGTTCCACCTTGAGGGTCTTCGCAAAGGCTTGGTCCTCGGCCGACAGAACGGCCAGAGGGAAGCTGTGCTGGACGCCCTCGGCCGTCTTCAGGATGATGTTTTCGCCTTCCAGGCGGACAAACGAGGCGTTGACCTGACGCCCCTGGGCGTTGGTCCAGATGCGCATGTCTTCCGCCTGGGCGGTCATGCACAGGCCGACGGCAAAAATGCCTGCAAGCAGTGTGGTTTTGGTCTTCATGGGATGATGTGGGAGGATGAAAAGGGTGTCTCCAGGTGGCACAACGGGCCAAAGTGGAGGTCATTAGAGGGAAAACGAGGTTTTTTTGAACCTTCACGCCACCCCCGCCCGCCAGGGTCCTGAAACCGTTTTGAAGCTTGCGCCACCCTCCACCTGTGCCAAAGGGCCGCTATGACAGCCCCGATCCTCGCCGCCTGGCGCTTTGTCCGGCAGAACAACCTGCCGACTCTCTGGCGCGCCCTGCTGAGCCGGAACGCCCACCCGGCGCTGCAGTTTTTAAAATACGGCATCTGCGGGGTGGCGGCCGCCGTGGCTCACAATGGCGTCATGGTCGTGCTTTCGCTCACCCTCTTTCCGGCGGCCAAGGGTGCGCTGGTGGACGGCCAGGCCATCTCCGAGGCCCTCCGCAGCCATCACCTGGTTCTCAACAACGCCCTGGCCTGGCCCTTCGGCACCACCGTGGCCTACTGGCTGAACATTTTGTTTGTCTTCACCCCCGGGCGCCACGGCAGGGTGCTCGAACTCCTCCTGTTTGCCGGCATCAGCGCCCTCAGCTTCTTTCCGGGCGCCCTGGTGGTGCGCTGGATGGCGGAGGACCTGCACCTGCCCTCCACCGTGGCCCAGATCGGTTTTGTCTTCACCTCGGTCACGGTCAACTTCATCAGCCGCAAGTTCCTGATCTTCAAGTCCTGACGACGGTCCGGACACCCTTTTCTCCCATGCCCCTCTTTGCCTCCGAAGCTGAGCGCCTCGCCGAATTCCCCGTCGCCCGTGACAGCATCTTTCTGGCCCATGCCGGGGTCACCATCCTGCCGGCCAGGGTGACCAGGACCATGCAGGACTACCTCACCGAGGCCTGCAACCGCATGCAGGAGTTCCCAGAAGCCTGGAAGGCCACCCACGAAACCCGCGCCGTTGCGGCGAAAATGATCGGCGCCAGGGCCTCGGAAATCTCCCTGCTCGGCCCCACCTCCCTGGGCCTGAGCCTGGTCGCCAACGGCCTCCCCTGGCAACCGGGTGACGAGGTCGTCTGCTACCAGGACGACTACCCGGCCAACGTCTACCCCTGGACCGATCTTGCCCGGCTCGGCGTGGTTGTCCGCCTGCTGGAGCCTGAAACCCCCGGTGCCATCACCCCGGAGTTGGTCGAGGCCGCCCTCAGCCCCAGGACCCGGTTGGTCGCGCTCGCCTCCTGCCACTTCCTCGCCGGCTACCGGATCCTGATCGATGACATCGGCCGCATGCTGCGTTCTCGTGGCGTCCTCTTCTGCCTGGATGCCATCCAGACCCTGGGCGCTTTCGAGACCCGGGTGGACCATGTCGACTTCCTTAGCGCCGACTCCCACAAATGGATGCTCGGCCCCATGGCCGCAGGGATCGTCTATGTGCGTGAGGAGGTTCAGGAACAGCTCCGCCCCACCCTGCTCGGCTCCTGGAACGTACGCAGCCCGAACTTCATCGCCCAGCCCGACATCACCTTCGAACCTGGAGGACGACGCTATGAGCCCGGCGTGCTGAACGTCGCCGGCATCCTGGGCATGAAGGCCGGACTGGAGCTGCTGCTGGAAAAGGGCCTCCCGGAGATCAGCGCCCAGCTTCTGCGTCTCAAGTCACGGCTGGTCCGGGGCCTGGAGCCGATGGGCTTCCGCTTCATCGGCCCCACGGAGGGCCCCAACGCCTCGGGCATCACCACCGCCTTTCGCGAGGAGGGAAGCGGTCCGCCGGTGGACAGGGTCTTCGAACATCTCGTCGCGCAAAGGATCAGCCCGAGCCTCCGCCATGACCGCGCCGGCAGGGCCTACCTGCGCTTCAGCCCGCATTTCTACAACACGGAGGCGGAGATGGACCGTGTGATCGACGCCGTCCGGCAGGCCTCCTAGGCCGTTTCCGCCAGGCGGACAAAAAGGCGTACTTTAATGACCTGCCATGGGTTTGGTTCGGCCGCAGGCCGCAAAGACAAGCCTCGACAGATTGCGCAATTCTTGGTTAGCCTGTGATTAATCGACCCATTAATCGCGACCATGGCCAGCAAACCCACCCCGAAGAAAGGCGCGGCAAAAAAGGCTGCTGTGGTGAAGAAACCCGCTCCCGCCAAGGCTGCCTCCAAGGGCGGTGCGGCCCCTAAAAAAGCCGTGCAACCGGTGCCTAAGGCCGCGAAAACCGCCCCCCGCCCGCCTGCAAAACCTGCGCCAAAACCGACGAAGCCCGCAGCTCCCAAACACGCGCCCAAGGCTGCCGCCAAAGCCGTCCCAGCCCCCGCCCCTGTCGTGTTGAAGCCGGCCCCGGCGGCACCGCCCCCGGCTCCCGCACCTGCTCCGGTTTCAGTTCCCGTCGCCAGTCCAAAACCGGCCGTCAAGGCACAGGCTCCAGCACCTTCCGGAGCCCTGACCATCAGCGTGCAAAGCTCCCAGGGCATGGCGGCCAACGGCAACACCCATCCAGCCAACCTCCTGGTCATCGTGACCAGCGCCGGCGTGCCCGTCGTGGAGCTGAGCAAGGACCACTTCACCCTCATGGAGCATTTCGAGGTGCCCGGCCAGACCGCCCCGTTCAGCAACAACATCACCTCCTTCCGCAACGCCGGCACCGGCGCCTACCTGCTCCAGGTCAAGCCCATCACCGGCGCCCCCTGGCGCAGCGGCCATCACCTCGGCCAGTTGCTCATCTCCGACGATGACGAACGCCAGGGGCAGGCGGCCTTCAAGCTGATCATCCGCTGAAAAGGCCAGGCGGCAGGATGATCCCGGGACGATCCAAAGATCGCCCGCCCTCAGTTCGTTTGCCTCACCCCGCCTTCTTCTGGCGCCCGCCCTTCCCATGTCCATGAACCGCCGTCATTTCCTCCAGACCTCCGCCCTTTCCTCAGCCGCCCTCGGCTTGAAGCAGATCCGTGCCGCCGTGCCCGGCCTGAAAATCGGCCTCGACCACTTCGCGGTGCGCGCCACGGGCTGGAAGGCGGGCCAGTACATCGACTACGCGTCCTCGCTCAAGCTCGACACCTGCTTCCTTTCCGAGCTCGGCGTCTTTGAAAGCTTCGAGGACGGCTACCTTCAGGGCCTCAAGGACCAGGCCGACCGCCTCGGCGTCCGGATGTATGTCGGCACCGGCGGCGTCTGCCCCACCTCCAACACCTGGAAGACGACCTATGGCACGCCGGAGGAAACTCTCGCCCTCACCATCAAGCTGGCCAAAAAGCTCGGCTCACCCGTCGCACGCTGCTACCTCGGCAACCAAAAGGATCGCAGCACCGACGGCGGCATCCAGCGTCACATCGAGGAAACCCTCAAGGTCATCCGGGCCTGCAGGTCCCGCGCCGAGGGCGAAGGCGTCAAGATCGCCATCGAAAACCATGCCGGCGACATGCAGAGCCACGAGCTGAAGGCCCTCATCGAGGCCGCCGGAAAATCCTATGTCGGCGCCAACATCGACCCCGGCAACGCCGTCTGGGCCCTGGAGGAGCCAATGGCACACCTGGAGGTGCTCGGCCCCTACACCGTCTGCTCCAGCGTGCGGGACAGCATGGCCTGGGAGGATGAAAACGGCGCGGTCATCCAGTGGACCGCCGTCGGCGAGGGCCTGGTGGACTTCTCGAAGTATGCGCGGCGCTTTGCCGAGCTCGCCCCCGGCGTGCCCCTGCAGGTGGAGACCATCTCCGGCTTCGCCAAGCCCATGACCTGGAGGAAGGACGAGTTCTGGAAGCCCTTCTCCGGCTACCGGGACAGCACCGCCTTCAAGGGCTGGGTGGAGTTCACGAAGAAGGGCCGGGCCATCCCCGCCTTCAAGGCGCCCGACGGCCCCGGCCGCAAGGATGCCGAGATCGCCTACCAAAAAGGAGAACTCGAACGCAGCACGAAGTGGCTGCGGGAGAAGGCCTGAGCCCGCCTCCGGCTCAGGCCGGACGCGCACGCCTTCGGATCACGGCCTGGCGCCATAGCAGCGCCAGGGAAAACATGAGCGCCTGGGCCAGCACGATGCAGGCCCCGGTGGAGCCGTTGATGAAGAAGCTGACATAAACCCCCAGGCATCCGGCCAGGACCGAGGAGGCCGCGGCCAGCAACAGCATGCGGTCAAAGCGGTCCGTCAGCAGCCGCGCCGTGCAGCCCGGCGTGACCAGCATCGCCACCACCAGCAAAATGCCCACCGCCTGCATCGACGCCACGATGGTGCCGGAAAGCAGCGCCAGCAGCAGGTAGTGCAGAAACCGCGTGCCCAGGCCGATGGCGCGCGCATGGGCCGGGTCGAAGCAGAAGAGCATGAGGTCCTTCCTCCTCACCAGGATGACCGCCAGCGTCAGCACCGAGGCCGTGACCGTCTGCACCAGGTCCTCGCCTTCAACGCCCAGGATGTTGCCGAACAAAATGTGGTTCAAATGCGCCTCCGTCCGCACCTTCGTGAACAGCACCAGGCCGGAGGCGAACATGCCGGTGAAAACGATGCCCATCACCGTGTCCTCCTTGATGCGCGTGCAGCTCCGGATCCAGCCGATGCCCAGCGCGCAGGACAGCCCGGCGGCAAAGGCGCCGACGGCCAGCGGCAGGCCGCACAGGTGCGCGAGGACGACGCCCGGCAGCACCGCATGGGAGATCGCGTCGCCCATCAGCGACCAGCCCTTGAGCACGAGGTAGCAGGAAAACACGGCGCACACCACGCCGACCAGCGCGCTGACCAGCAGCGCCTCGATCATGAACGAATACTGGAACGGGGCGAGCCAGCTCATGACGCCGCCGCTCCTTCCTTGCGGCGCAGCCGGCGCGCGGCCAGCAGGCCATGTTTGGGGGCAAGCACCAGGGCGGCCAGGAACACCAGGGTCTGCAGCACCACGATGCAGCCGCCCGTGCTGCCATTGACGAAGTAGCTCAAATACGAGCCCACCATCCCGCAGGCCGCCCCGGTGCCCGTGGCAATGCCAAGCATCCGTCCAAAACGGTCGGTCAGAAGGTAGGCCGTGGCGCCCGGCGTCACCAGCATCGCCACCACCAGGCAGGCGCCCACCGTCTGCAGGGCCGCGACCGCCGTGGCGGCCAGCAGCGCCAGCAGCAGGAAGTGCAGCAAGCCCGTGTTCAGGCCGAGCGTGCGCGCATGAGCCTCGTCAAAGCAGTACAGGAGCAGGTCGCGCCACTTGACCGCCAGCACCAGGATGGAAAGGCCCGCGATGACCAGCACCTGCAGGATGTCGGGGTCCGAGATGGCGAGGATGTTGCCGAAGATGATCGTGCGCAGGTTGAGGTTGCTGGGATACAGCGACAGCAGCAGCAGGCCCAGCGCAAACCAACTGGTGAACACCACACCGATGACCGCATCCTCGCGCAGTCCGGATTTCCGCTTCAGCCAGCCCATCGTCAGGGCCGCGATCACGCCGGCGATGAAGGCCCCCGCCGAAAACGGCAGCCCCGCCAGCCAGGCCAGCGACACGCCAGGCACCACCGCATGAGACAGCGCATCGCCCATCAGCGACCAGCCCTTCAGCGTGATGAAGCAGGACAGGAAAGCGCACACGGCCCCGATCAGCCCGCTCACCAGGATGGCCTTGAGCATGTAGTCGTATTCGAAGGGAGTGAGCATTGGAAGATGGCGCAGGGAGAATGGAAGGATGGCGGTTACCCACAGAAGCTGCCGGCCTTGTCGATCATTCGCTGAAGCTTCCCGCCCAACGCCTGAAACAGGGCGTCCAGTTCGACATGCTTTTCAGGGGGGACGTGGCCACAATCCGGGGCCTGATCAAAGCATGCCTGGCTTTCCGACGCCTCACCCAGGGCCTGATTGAGCCTGTCAATGAAGGCGGCGGGATAACGACGACGAGCCCGGGCTTCGGCTATCACGCTGGCGACCGCCCTGGAGGACCGCCTGACTTGACCGGTCATCGCATGCCTTTCCTCAGCCGGGAACCGGCGCGTGACCAGCAAAACCTGACAAGAAGCCTGTCGCGCTTTTTGATAGGCTTCCAGATCTCGGAATGAACGAATCACCTTGCTGCGAGCAGGTTCCATGTTGGGCTCTTTTTCCATCTTCAATCCTCCATCATCAATCTTCCATCCGCACCCTCCCGCCGCTTCACCAGATCCTCGCGTCCGGAGCGGTCCTTGTATTCCAGATGACCGTCCTTGCCGAACACCAGCGGCCGCTCGTCATCCGTGAGCAGCTTCACCTTGCGGCCGTCATGCTCCTGGATCGTGCTGTGCTCAAAGTGGAACTGCCGCAGCACGCCGCCAAAGGCGCGCGCCAGGTTGTCCTCCGTGAACACCTCCTCCAGCGGCCCCGAGGCCAGCACCGTGCGGTTCACCAGGATGACGTGGTCGCAAAACTCCGGCACGCTGCCCAGGTTGTGCGTGGACACCAGGATGATCCGCCCCTCGGCGCGCAGGCCGCGCAGCAGCTCGATGATCGACTCCTCCGTGGTCACGTCCACGCCCGTGAACGGCTCGTCCAGAAGGATGATCCGGCCGTCCTGGGCCAGCGCACGCGCCAGAAAAACCCTCTTTTTCTGCCCGCCGCTCAGCTCGCCAATCTGCCGGTCCTTGAAAACGCTCATGCCGACACGCTCCAGGCTTGCCTCCACAATGCGGCGGTCCTCCGCACGCGGGATGCGCAGGAAGTTCATGTGCCCGTAGCGGCCCATCATGACGACATCCCACACGCTCACCGGAAAGGTCCAGTCCACCTCCTCGCTCTGCGGCACGTAGGCGACCAGCTTCCGCCTGCGAGCCTCCTCGACGGTGCCGCCATCCAGGCGGATGTGACCTGCCACCGGCCTGACAAACCCCATGAGCGCCTTGAACAGCGTGCTCTTGCCGCTTCCGTTCACCCCCACCAGCGCCGCAATCGTTCCAGGCCCCAGCCTGAACGAGGCGTCACGCAGGGCCGTGTGCCCGTTGGGATAGGCGACGGTGACGGCGCAGGCTTCGAGGGACAAGGACATGTAGGTTGGAGGAGGGGTCAGGGGGGAGGCAGGAAGGCTTTCACCATCGTTTCCGCATTGGCTTCAAGCAGTCTGAGATACGTCGGCGCAGGGCCGTCCGGTTCCGTGAGCGAGTCCACGTGAAGCACGCCGCCAAAGCGCGCCCCGGTTTCGGCAGCCACCTGGCGCATGGCCTTGTCGCTGATCGTGCTTTCGCTGAAGACCACCGGAATCCGGTCCCTGCGGATGGCGTCCACGACCTTCCGCACCTGCTGCGGCGTGCCCTCCTGGTCGGCGTTCACCGGCCACAGGTAGAGCTCCTTGAGCCCGTAGTCGCGGGCCAGGTAGGAAAACGCCCCCTCACAGCTCACCAGCCAGCGCTGGGCGGCGGGAATGGCCTCCAGCCTGCGCCGCACCGGCTCGTCCACCGCCTTCAGCTTCGCCGTGTAGGCGGCGGCGTTGGTGTTGTAGGCGGCCTCATTTTGGGGATCCAGCCTCACCAGCGCGGCGCGGATGTTCTCGACATAGCGAATGGCGTTGGCGGGCGACATCCAGGCATGCGGGTTCGGCCTGCCGTTGTAGGGTCCTTCGCTGATGCCCATCGGCTCCACCCCCTCGCTGACCACGGCTGACGGCACGTCGCGCACCTGCTGCAGGAACTTCTCAAACCAGCGCTCCAGGCCGAGCCCGTTCCACAGCACCAGGTCGGCGTCCTGCGCCTTTACAAGGTCCAGCGGCGTCGGCTCATAGTCGTGGATCTCCGCGCCCGGCTTGGTGATGGACTCCACCACGGCGGCGTCCCCGGCGACATTCTGCGCGATGTCCCGGATGATGGTGAAGGTCGTCAGGATGCGCTTCCGGCCGTCCGCACGGACGGCGGCCCCTTCCTTGTCACAGGCGGGCAGCAGAAGCAGCAGGCAGGAGAGCGCGAACAAAAAACGTGGAGTTCTCATCGGTGTCGGAGGCCGGGCCGGGTTTAAAATCGTGCGCTCATGCCGGTGAATACGCCGAAGTCCGGAGCAGCCCGGTTCATGCCAAGGCGAACACCGGCGTCAAACACAAGGCTGTCCGTCACGGCAAAAGTCAGGCCTGTGTCGAAGATCGCCTGGTAATCCAGGTCCTCTCCGGCGATGCCGACCACCTCCACATACATTCCCAGCCTTTCGGTCAGGGCGACACCCAGGGTGGCGGAGTGCAGCCACTCAAGGTCCTGGCCGTTCGTCTCCACGTCATGCACCAGGTCCGCCTCGGCCATCAGGCCCAGCGAGACACGCTCCGAGAGGCTCACCGCCAGCGGCATGATCAGACCGCCCGCCCAGGCCTCGTCGCTCACCTCGGTGTGCGTGGGGATGGTGACATACGGCATGAGCGCAAAGGCCGTGGTGCCGCCGTCGTTGCCCCAGAGGTTCTGCTTGTAGCGCACCGTGATGTCGCCAAACCCCGTGGTCCTCGTGCTGTCACCGCGCTCCGACTGGCCGGCGATGGCGTGACTGTTCACCACCACCTGCAGGTCGCTGTCCCGGCTCACCCCCATCTTCAGGTTGATCTGCCCGTAGATCCACTGATCGGCCGAGCCCGCGCCCGCGTTCGCCTCACGGCTGTAGTCAAAAAAGCTCGCCTCAATCTGGAACAGGCCGGCCGGCACCGAGTAGGGCGACTCCGTGGTGTCGGGGCGGTCCGTGCTCATCTCGCGCACCGGCTCCCCGGCGGCGAGCAGGGAGGCCGTCAACAGACTGAGGCTGGGCAATATAATCTTGGCTGGCATGGAGAATTTAGGTTGGGCTAATACTGAAGGTCCGCCACCTTCGTGCAAGCGGCTTTTTAGCCTGGGCTAACTTTTCCTCCTTTCGTTTGCCGCCCGTGTGGATACAGGTCCGGCACGTCCCCATGCCCGCCGCCAAGCGCCAGGAAACGACCGCGCACATCCATTCACCCGCGATCGAAGACTACCTCGAGCAGATCCACAACCTGATCGAGGGCAAGGGCTATGCGCGCGTGGTGGACATCGCCAAGAACCTCGGCATCTCCCAGGCCAGCGTGACCAACATGCTCCAGCGCCTGGATGCCGAGGGCTACGTCGTCTATGAGCGCTACCGCGGCGTGGTGATGACCGATGCCGGCCGGAAGATCGGCCAGGAGATCGCCCGCCGCCATGAAGTGCTGACCCGCCTGCTCTCAGGCTTCGGCCTCGACCCGAAGACCGTCCATGAGGACGTCGAGGGCATGGAGCATCACATCAGCCGACAGACGCTCGACGTGCTGACGCTTCTGATGGAGGAGCTGGAAGGCAACCCCGACCTGCTCAAGAAGCTCAAAAAGCGCCTCAAGGGATGACCTTCCCGCCCGGCTCAGGCCTTGCCCAGCCAGAGCATGCGCGTGCCGAAGATGACCAGCACCGTGCCAAACACCCGCGTCAGCATCGTGTTGCTCATCGTCTTCATCCAGTCCGCGCCAAACCACGCGAACAACGAGGCCGACAGGGCGGTGACGGCGGCGACCCGCCAGTCCACAAAGCCGTTCTTCGCATTCTGCGTCGTCGCCATCAGCGCCGTCGGGATGATGATCGCCAGGCTGGTGGCCACCGCCGTCTTCTGCGGCAGGTTCAGCAGCGCCACAAAGGCCGGCACCATCACGACACCTCCGCCAACACCGCAGAGCGCGGCGATGACTCCGGCGAGAACGCCAATGCCCAGACAGGTGATCACGGTGGAAGCGGCCATGAAGCCTCCTCATAGCAGAGGGCGCCGCTTTGGGAACGTGGAATTTCATCTCGCCCCCTTCTGCAATCTGCCCTTGCCACGGGCGCTTCCAAGGTCATAGCCTCACCCTCCCTTTCGGTCCGACGCATGCCCCCTGAACAAGAAGCCCTGCTCATCCTCACCCGCCAGCAATTTCCCGAGCTGGAGGGCGTGGGCTGCGTGGTGGAACCCATCCTGAAGGGGGGCTCCGACCGGCACTACTACCGATTCGAGTGGGCCGGGGAAAAACACGCCCCCATGGTGCTCATGGTCTACACCCTGGCGCGCCGCGACAACCCGAAGTTCGTCCCCGCCACGCGCCGCCTCGCGGCCCTCGGCGTCAACGTGCCCGCCATCCACGCCTTTGATGAGCAACGTTTGTTCGTCTGGCTCCAGGACCTCGGCCGCGACGACCTGCACGCCCATAAGGACGAGCCCTGGGAGCAGCGCCGCCCGCTTTACGAGGCCACCCTGCGCGAGGCCGCCAAGATCCACGGCGTCAGCGCCGCCACCCTCGGCGAGGACGAGGTCGCCGCCATGGAGCCCGAGTTCAACGAGGGCATGTACGAATGGGAGCAGAACTACTTCCTGGAACACTTCGTCCGCGGCCACCTGGGTCGTGAAGTGCCTGACGACCACGCCGCCCAGGCGGCCCTGGCCGGACTGCGCCAGCGCCTCGCCCTCCTGCCCCGCTGCCTCGTCCATCGCGACTTTCAAAGCCAGAACGTGCTCATCCGCAACGGCTCCGCCTGGCTGGTGGACTACCAGGGCCTGCGCCCCGGCCTCGCCGAGTACGACCTCGCCTCCCTGCTCTTCGACCCCTACGTCGAGCTCAGCCGCGGCGAGCGACATGAGCTGCTTGGTTATTACGCCGGCCTGCGCGGTCTCAGCCTCCCGGAACTGCGCGAGATCTTCCACCTCTGCGCCGCCCAGCGCCTCATGCAGGCCCTCGGCGCCTACGCCAACCTCTCCCGAAACCAGGGCAAGACCCACTTCGAGCAGCACATCCCCGCCGGGGTGAAAAACCTCTCCACCGTCTGCCTGGAAGCCCCCGGGCTCGCACCGCTGCTCACCCTCTTCACCTGAGCCGCGCCATGCACGCCTTCCTGCCCGCCGAAGGTTGCGCCGACCCGCTCGCCGACGAGCTGCGCCGCGAAGGCGTGCCGGTGCCTCCCTCCGCCGGCCACGAGCCCTTTCTCCTCGCGGAAACCCTGCCCGCCTCCGGCTGCGCGGCCTTTGCCCGGCAGACCCTGCCCGACGCCCGCGCCCTCTCCGGCAGTTCCATCAATGGTTGGGCCGATGCGATGATCGAGGCCCTGCTCGGCCATCTCAACGACGACGATCCCTGGCACCTGCACCTCTGGCCGGCCTATGGCGAGGGCCGAGCCGGGCAGCATCGCTGCGGGCTCATCCGCAGCGCCTTCCTCGAGCGGTTGAAGAAACGCCGTCGCCTGCGCCTCCGGCAGGAGCAGACCTCTCTGACGCCCGCCACCGCCCTCCTCCAGGCAGCCCTCACCGCCCCTGACGCCGGACTGGTCTCCCTGACCACCGCCGTACGCCGTCGTGAACTGCGCGCCCTGGTCTCCGACTTCATCGCGGGTGACATCCCCCATGCCGAGGACAAGTCCGCCCCCTCACGCGCCTTCGCCAAGGTCATCGAGGCCGAACTGCGCCTCGGCCGGCGCATCGAACGCGGCCAGACCTGCGTCGACCTCGGGGCCGCGCCCGGAAGCTGGACCTATGTCGCCATCCAGCGCGGCGCCCATGCCATCGCCGTGGACCGCTCGCCCCTGCGCGATGACCTCATGCACCATCCCCGCCTTCAGTTCCATCAGGGCGACGCCTTCAAGTTCAAGCCGGCGCAGACCGTGGACTGGCTCATCTGCGACATCATCGCCGCCCCGCAGCGCAGCATCGACCTCCTGCTGGAATGGCTGCGCGAAGGCCGCATGAGGCAGTTCATCGTCACCGTCAAGTTCAAGGGCGCTGACGAATATGCCATGCTTGATGCGCTCAAGACCGCCTGCCCCCCGCTCTGCAGCGACTTCCGCCTCACCCGCCTGTGCGCCAACAAGAACGAAGTCACCGCCTTCGGCGTACGACGCTTCTGATCAGGGCTGATCCCAAAGCGCCCTTGGATTGAGCCCGTCGTCAGGACTGCTTCAGCCGTCGATATTCACTCGGCGAATGGCCTGTCACCGCACGAAAGGCCCGCGTGAAGGCGCTGTGATCGGCGAAGCCGCAGTTCAACGCGATCTCGGCGACGGAGGCGTCGCTTTCCAGCAGCAGCCGAGCACCTGCGCTGATGCGTGTCTTCGTGATCAGCTGCATCGGGCTGAGGCCGTGGATGCGCTTGATCACCCTGGCAAAGCGCGCCGCGCTCATGCCAGCCCTTTTCGCGAGCGAGGATGGGCTGACCGCTTCATCAAACGAGCGCTCGAGATGCCTCAGGGCGAGCGCCACACCAGGCGGCACTTCTTCACGGCTGACCAGGGCGGTGAGATCCTTTGAGATGCCGATGAGGCCGGTGACACGCCCGCTTTCATCACGGATGGGCAGCTTGCTCGTCAGCCCCCAGACCGGCACGTGCGGCCGCCGCCAGAACAGCTCCAGCCGCTCGATGATCGGCCGCCCCGTGCGCAGCACCTGCTCGTCCTGCTCCGTCGGAATGCGTCCAAAATCCCCCGGACACACCTCGCAGGGCCGTCGGCCCAGCATCTGCGACTTGTCCGACAATCCATGCCGCTCCAGCAGCGACTGGTTCACGACCCGGTAACGCCCCGAGGCGTCCTTGATGAAAAAGGCCGTGTCATGCATGAGGTCGGCCACCTGCTCGACAAACTGCGTGTCGATGAGCAGACGTCCGCGGGGCGAAAGAAGGCCCGGGAGAGCTGAAGGGACCGGTTTCATAAAAGCTCGGGGCCTGATGATTGAGCAACAAGGCCCGGCCATCCAGCACGTTTCGGCATTGTGCGGCTTTTCACGCCGCGGTGCGCCGTCGCGGTCAAGACAGCGCCTGCCTCCACCCTCAAACTGACCCGCCCATGAGTCGACGCCTGATTCTCGTTTTCATCACTTCCTTGCTCGTCATGCGGGCGGAGCTTCACGGCGCGCTGGACCGGCCGAAGCTGCAGATCATCAACGGCACCACGCAGATCGTGGATGTCTTCTGGCTCAACAACAAGGGAGAGCGCGTGCCGAATGGCAGCGTCAAGCCAGGGAGCAACACGATCATCAGCACCACGCTCGGACATCGTTTCGCCCTCGTGGGACGTGAAGATTCACAGGAGAGCCTCGTGACCGCCGAGGTGCGCGTGCAGGCCTTTCGGGCGGGCGGCGTGCCTTCCTTTTACACGCAGCGGACCGACGCGGGCGGCTTTCCCGTCGTCGCCTCGGCCAGGGTGAATCCGTATGCACTGAAGGAGGCCGTTTACATCATCGACATGATGCTCTCGAAACGGCCGGACGTGCGCGCGGCCATGGTGAAAAGCGGCGCGCGGCTCTGCATCCTCGCGCATGACGAGTTCACCTGCGATCAACCCGAGTGGGCCTGGCTCGCCGAGCAGCCGGAGAAAGGTTTCGAGGACCTCGGCGCGCGTGATTTTCGCGACGCCCGCGCCCGGGGCATGGGCGGCAGCAACACCGACCCCTACTGCTCCTGCGCGGAGGAAAACCTGCTCGCCTACGAAGGCGATCCGTACAGCACGGAATGCATCCTCATCCATGAGCTCGCGCACAACATCCACCTGCGCGGCCTGAGCAATGTGGACGCCACCTTCGATCCACGGGTGAAAGCCTGCTACGACGCCGCGATGAAGGCCGGCCTGTGGAAGGGCAAGTACGCCTCCGTGAACCATCACGAGTACTTCGCAGAAGGCGTGCAGAGCTGGTTCGACAACAACCGTGAAAACGATCACGACCACAACCACGTCAACACCCGCGCCGAGCTGCTCGATTACGACCCCGGTCTCGCCGCGCTCTGCCGTGAGGTCTTCGGCGACACCGTCCTCAAATACACGAAGCCTCAGACGCGCCTCACCGGCCACCTCGCAGGCTACGACCCGAAGCAGGCGCCCAAGTTTGCCTGGCCGACGCGCCTGGCGAAAGCCCGCGAGCTCATCCGTGCGAAGGCCAGGGCCCGCTCCGCCTCCACCGCTCCGACAAAACCAAACATCCTCCTCATCCTTGCCGATGATCTCGGCTACGGCGATGTGCGCTGCTACAACGACGCCGGCAAGGTGCCGACGCCGAACATCGACAGGCTCGCGGGCGAGGGCATGCGCTTCACCGATGCGCACAGCCCGGCCACCGTCTGCACGCCCTCGCGCTACAGCCTGATGACCGGACAGATGGCCTTCCGCGTCCCCAATGGCGGCACCGTCTTCACCGGCGCAGGCGGCCCCTCCTTGATCGCCCAGGGGCGGCTCACCCTGCCATCGATGCTCAAGCAGCAGGGCTATGCCACCGCCGCCGTCGGCAAATGGCATGTCGGGCTCACGTTCCGCGATGCCGACGGCAGGCCCATCCACAGGGACGGGCTCGAAGCCATCCGACGCATCGACTTTTCCAGACGCATCGAAGGCGGGCCGCTGGATCACGGCTTCGACCGGTTTTTCGGCACGGCCTGCTGCCCGACCACCGACTGGCTCTATGCCTTCATCGACAGCGATCGCATCCGGACAGCTCCGACGAGCCTGCTCGACCGCGGCAAGCTGCCCCGGCATCCGTATGCCAACGATTGTCGTGGCGGGCTCATCGCGTCGGATTTCGACCTGCAGGAGGTGGACATGAAGTTCCTGCAAAAAAGCCGTGAGTTCATCGCGCAGCACGCACGCACATCGCCGCAGCAGCCCTTCTTCCTCTACCACGCCACACAGGCCGTGCATCTGCCGTCCTTCGCCGGCAAAGACTTCCGCGGCCGGACGCAGGCCGGGCCGCATGGTGACTTCATCGCCGAGTTCGATCACATCGTCGGCGGGCTGATGCAGGACCTCGACCTGCATGGCCTGACCAACAACACGCTCGTCATCCTCAGCAGTGACAACGGACCCGAAACCACCGCCGTCGTGCACATGCGCGCCGATCACGCCCACGATGGCGCAAAACCCTGGCGCGGCGTCAAACGCGACGCCTGGGAAGGCGGCCACCGTGTGCCGTTCATCGTGCGCTGGCCCGGTCGCGTTCAACCTGGCACCACCAGCGACCAGATCGCCTGCCTCACCGACGTGATGGCCACGGTCGCCGCCATCACAGGCGCCGACCTGCCGCGCGATTCCGCCGAGGACAGCTTCAACCTTCTTCCCGTCCTCGAAGGCAAGGCCGCCGCGCCGATCCGTCCGTATCTGCTCACGCAGGCCTTCAGCGGCGCACGCACGCTCACGCTCCGTCGCGGTCCCTGGAAATACATCGCGCACCAGGGTTCCGGCGGAAACAACTACGACCGGGACGAACTCAAGCCCTACGCCCTGCATGAAACTGACTCCAACGCGCCAGGCCAGCTTTACGACCTCGCCACCGACCCCGGCGAGACGACAAATCTTTATTCCCAAAAGCCCGGACTCGTGAAGGAGCTTCAAGAGGTCCTGAAACAAACGCAATCCACTGGCCGCAGCCGTCCCTAGAAGATCTTTGAGCCATGTGATGCAGCCGCCCAAGCGGCATTCGCCTTGGTCAAATCGCCCGGAATTGGGCATGTTTGGACTGGAAGACAGACATCGCAGACCGAAACCAGCCCGCGCTTCTGCCCCTGTCCGATTTCATCCCATCTCCTTCGAGGCGCACTGGAAGGAAGCGGTTGGGTCATCGCGGCGGCACAGGGTCGGGGATGGCTTCTCGCGTCATTTCAGGACGCGGTGAAGGTGGAATGTGGGCATGGGGGGCCTGGTCCTGGAGTTTCACTCCAGGCTAATGTCTTTCGAGCCTCCGGCTCGGAGGAAACCAAGACGGTCGGCACTTGGAAAGCGTGTCCAACCCACCCGAGCAACGGCTGAATTCGGTGTTCGATCATGATATCAGACTCATGAAATCCTGAACATCCTTCACTGTGCCGGCTTGCCCGTCTGCAGCGGCCAATCCCGCCAAGACGCGGCAGGGCGCCTGTGCCAGACTGGCTGGATGAAAAGCCTGCTGACTCTCTTTGCGATCTCTGCGTTCCTTTGCGGCCCATCGCTGACAGCGGCCAGGCCTAACGTACTCTTCATCGCGCTGGATGATCTCAACGACTGGATCGGCTGCCTGGGCGGGCATTCGCAGACGAAGACGCCGCATCTGGACCGTCTCGCGAAGAGCGGGGTGCTGTTTCGAAATGCCTACACGGCGGCGGCCTCGTGCAACCCTTCGCGCACGGCCGTCTTCAGCGGCCTGCCGCCGCATCGTTCGGGGCTTTATCAGAATCCGCAAAAGCTGCGCGAGGTGCTGCCGGAGGCGGAGCTGCTGCCGCGCTGCTTCTCCCGCCATGGCTACTGGAGCGCAGGCTCCGGCAAGATGCTGCATTACATCATCGATCCGCCCTCGTGGGACGATTACTTCCCCGACAAGGCAAAAGACGATCCCTTCCCCCGCACCTTCTATCCGAACCAGCGACCCGTGAGCCTGCCGCGTGGCGGACCCTGGCAGTATGTCGAGACGGACTGGGCCGCGCTTGATGTCACGGACGAGCAGTTCGGCGGTGACTGGCTGGTGACGAAATGGGTTGGCGAGCAGCTCCGCCGTGAGCATGACAAGCCTTTCTTCCTCGCCTGCGGCATCTACCGCCCGCATGAGCCCTGGTTCGTGCCGAAGCAGTATTTCGAGCCCTTCCCGCTCGAAAGCATCCAGCTGCCCCCGGGCTACAAGCCGGACGATCTCGACGACCTGCCCGCCGAAGGCCGTCGCATCGCCCGCAACCGCTACTTCGAACATATCCAAAAGCATGACCAGTGGAAGAAGGCCGTCCAGGCCTACCTCGCCTCCATTCATTTCGCCGACGCCATGCTCGGCCGCGTGCTCGACGCACTGGACAAGAGCCCGCATCGTGACAACACCATCGTGGTGCTCTGGAGCGACCACGGCTGGCACCTGGGTGAGAAGGAGCACTGGCAGAAGTTCACCGGCTGGCGTGTCTGCGCCCGTGTGCCGCTCATGATGCGCGTGCCCAAGGGCGCACCCGGCCTGCCTGAAGGCACAAGCGCAGGCGGCGTCTGTGATCGCCCCGTGAGCCTGGTGGATCTGTTCGGCACCCTGACCGAACTCTGCGGCCTGCCGTCAAAGCCGGACATCAGCGGTCACAGCCTGGTGCCGCTGCTGCGCCATCCTCAGGCGGAATGGCCGCACGCCGCCCTCACGCATCTCGACCGACCGCAAAACTACGCCCTCAGCACCGAGCGCTGGCGCTACCTGCACTACTTCGACGGCGGCGAGGAGCTCTACGACCTTGAAACCGACCCGCACGAGTGGCGAAACCTCGCCAGCAAGCCTGAGCACGCGGACAAGCTTGCGGAGATGCGCTCGCTGGCTCCGAAGCAGCTCGTGCCAGCCCGGCCGTCGAAGCCCTGAATCAGCGTCCCATCAGCCTTCAAAACGGGGACCCGGTGGGGTGATTCTGTTGAGCCAGCGCCACCCTTCGGTCAGCCTGTTGTGCTGCTTTCATCACCCGAAGAATCAAGACCGCACAAGACGACCCCTGTGCGGCTGTGTTTGACTCGCTGACGCTCATGTCCACCGCTGACCTCGTCAGGAACGCCCAGCCTTCACGGTGCGACCACCTTGAAGGGGAAGTTGGCCGTCGCTGCACGGTGGCGCGTGTCGGTCACGCGCAGATGGACGCGGTAATCGCCGGGCTTTTTCGGCGCACGGAAGGTCGCGCGGGATCCTTCGGCCTTCACAAGGCACCCCGGGAGGGGCGGCGTGACGCGCTCCTTGCCCTGCTTGTCACGGCCGGCGCTTTCAGCGGTGACAGTCCATTGCCAGGAAAGCGCGTCACCGTCGGGATCGCCGGCCTCGGCCTGTGCCTGGAACTCGGTGCCGGCGGCGATCTCCTTCTTCGCGGCCTCGCTGGTGAGTTTCGCGATGTCCGGCGCATGTTCCGCGGGCGGCGTTCCCCTCCAGAGCTCATGCATGACATCGAGCACGGCGGTGGATTCATCGTGATCGGTGAAGATGCCGAACCAGGTCGTGGTGGCCTCCTGCTTCTGGCCCCAGAGGAAAACATAGCCGCCCCAGCAATCGCCGCCGGGCAGGATCGCGGCTTCATAGGCCTTGCGGATCGACCGGGCCTTTTCGCCGCTTGTGGGTTCAACAGGCGCGCCCCACGGTGCACGCGGGCTTTCCCAAAAGCCACGCGGACCAAACTCGGTGACCACCCACGGGCGCTTCCACCCGACTTTCTCCAGGTGCTTCCGCAGCGAGTTCAGCGCGGCGTAGGTGTTGATGCCGACGAAATCAAGGCTCGGCGTGTGTTCATTGAGCCCCTTCGCCTTCTCCTCAGAAAGCCCCGCCACCGCGGTGAAGGTCGGATGCGCCGGATCGAGCTGCTTCACGATCTGCGCGAGCACTTCGAGCTGCTTCCAGTAGGCTGCGTTGCTGCCATCCCCCTCGACCTCGTTGCCGAGGCCCCAGAAGAGCAGCGCCGGATGATCGCGATGCCTAACCACCTCGTTCACCACGCGGGCGATCTGCTTCGCGCAGTGTTTCGAATTGGCATAGGAGAACCAGCTGCACTCGGGCTCCAGCCAGATGCCCGCGCAGACGGTGAGTCCGCGTTTCTGCGCGGCATCCAGGAGCGCATCAAGGCCGTTCGTGGTCCAGGTGCGGAAGCTGTTGCCGCCGGCGGCCGCAAGTTCATCGAGGTGCTTCTCTCCACCCGCGCCTTTCACAAAGTAGGGTTCGCCAGAGCGCGTGATGCCCTGGCCCGGCAGAATTTTGACCGGCACCGCCTCCGCAGCAGCATGATGGACGGCGGCAAAAAGCGCGAGGATCGCCAGAGAGGTCGGGAGCTTCATAATTCGCACCTTTTGCCTGCCTGGCGGCACTCGCAAAGGATTCCTTCCACCCACGCCCTCACTCACCACGCATGACACCCGTCTCCATCTTCAACGACGTCATCGGTCCCGTGATGCGCGGGCCTTCCAGCTCGCACTGCGCCGCCGCGCTGCGCATCGGACGACTGGCCCGCGACCTCATGGAGGGTGCGATTGAGGAGGTGCTCGTCGAGTTCGACCAGTCCGGTTCCCTGCCGACCACTCACGAGAGCCAGGGCAGCGACATGGGCCTGTTCGGCGGCCTGCTCGGCTGGCAGGCCGATGACGAGCGCCTGCCCCGCTCCGCGCAAGCCCTGGCGGCGGCTGGAATCAAGCTGCGGATTGAAACCGTCGATGTCGGCGATCCGCATCCGAACACCTACCGTCTGACGCTGAAGAATGCGCGCGAGACCCATTCGATGGTCGCCATCTCGACAGGTGGGGGCATGATCGAGGTCATTGAGATCGACGGCGTGCCCCTGAGCATGGACGGCGGGCATCATGAGACCCTGATCTGGATCTCCGCCGAGGAATGGCAAAACAAGGGGCCTAACAAGGTTTCAGGCAGCTTCAGCCTCTCCTGTTTCTGCGACGAGACCGATGAACTGAAGGTTCACGACCTCGGCACACGGCGGCTGCTTCAGGTCAAGGCGGGTCAGTTTGTCTCCGTCGACGGCTTGAAGGCCGACACAGTCAAGAGGCTGTCGCCCGTGCTTCCCGTCCCTTCCCGCAAAAACCTGCGCGCGCCGTTCACAAGCTGCAGCGAGATGCTGAAGCAGGATGGCGCGCAGAACACGCCGCTCTGGAGGCTCGCCATCGAATACGAGCGCACACGCGGCGGCTTCAGCGAGCGCGAAGTCATCGACACAATGACGGGGATTGTCCGCATCCTGCGCAAATCCATCGCCAGCGGCATCCAGGGGACGGCTTATGAGGACCGCGTGCTGCATCATCAGAGCGGACGTTTTGCCGAGATGATGAACGCGGGCCGTCTGCTGGACGGCGGCGCCTTGAACCGCATCATTCTCCATGTCACCGCCCTGATGGAGGTAAAGAGCAGCATGGGCGTCATCGTCGCCGCACCCACCGCAGGCGCCTGCGCCGCGCTGCCAGGCGCGGTCATCGCCATGGCCGAGTCGATGAATCTTGGCGAGGAAGACATGGCCATGGCCATGCTCGCCGCGGGGTTGATCGGTGTCTTCATCGCCACGCGCTGGACCTTCGCGGCGGAAGTCGGCGGCTGTCAGGCAGAAGGCGGCTCCGCTGCCTGCATGGCCGCGGCCGCGCTTGTCACACTGGCGGGCGGCACACGCGATCAGGCCGTCGCCGCAGCCTCGATGGCCCTGCAGAGCATGCTTGGCCTCATCTGCGATCCCATCGCCAACCGGGTCGAGGCGCCGTGCCTCGGCAAGAATGTCATGGCCGCCAGCAACGCGCTGTCCTGCGCGAACATGGCCCTCGCCGGCTACGATCCGCTCATCCCGCTCGACGAAGTCATCGACGCCGCCAAAGCCGTCGCCGAGCGCATGCCCCGCGAGCACCGCTGCACCTCCCTCGGCGGCCTCGCCGTCACCCCAACCTCCCGCGAAATCGAAAAACGCCTCGCCAGCCTCCGTCCAGGCTGCGGGAGCCGCTCATGCTCATGCTCATGAAACTCACTTCTGTTCACATCGCCTTCGTCAGCCTGCTCATGATCATGGATTTGCCTGCCAAAGACATCGCAGAACTGCAACGCCTCGCCGCTGGTGGCGATGCGAAAGCGCAGCTCGAACTCGCCATCTGTCTTCGCGACGGCAAAGGCATCACCAAGGATGACGCCCAGGCCATGCAATGGGCGCACAAGGCCGCGGATGCCGGTTTGCCTGATGCACTCGACTTTGTGGGCTTCGCTTACTTGCGCGGAGCCGTGGTGAAACGAAACCCGCCGGTTGCTGTCGCCTACTTCAAGGCCGCGGCGGATGAGTCAGCCGCGGCCGCCTTCAACCTGGGCCAGTGTTACTATGGTGCCCAGGGCACGGAGCAGGATTGCGCGAAGGCGCTCGAATGGTGGAAGAAGGCGGCGGAAAGAGGTCATGGGCGCGCCGCAGCATGCGCGGCGATGGCCTGTCATGCGGGCGAGGGTATCGCGCCAGACGCCGCGCTCGCGCGCCAGTTTGCCGAGCGGGCGGCAGAGCTGAATGATCCCTCGGGGCTCGTTTTCCTCGGCGAGCTGCATTTTCAAGCGGGCGAGATCGAGGCTGCCAAAGCTAGCTGGAACAAAGCAGCGCAACTTTTCCCCACCACCGCCACGGGCCATCCTTCACAGCCCTCTGGTAACGCCTCCGCACAGCAGGCCGCGGATCTCTTGAAGCTCATCGAGTATCGCCAGCGCAAAAGCGAACCGGGCAAGTTCGCCTTTGTGCAGATGCCGCACATCCTCCAGGGCTACAACAACTGCGGCAGCACGGCCTGCGCCATCTTCGCCCGCTTTCAGGGGCACACACTCGGTGGTTGGGATTACAAAAAGCTGTGCCCGTCACCGCTTGGCACGGGCACGGACTGGGGACACCTGCTCGACGCATCGGCGAAGATCGGGCAGAAGTGGAAGCTCGTCACCTACACGCCCGATGATGAAGGCTTCATCCAGGCCGCCGCCATGCTGAAGAGCGAGCTTGATGCCGGACGTCCCGTGGTTGTGGACTTCAAATACACCGGCCCGCAATACCCGAATGGCAGCGCCGGACACACGCTCAATGTCTGCGGCTACATCGCGAAGGACGACCTCTACATCCTCTGCAATCCCGCCGTCGCCACGCCGGGCCTGCAGCTCATCACCGCCGCCGATTTGAAGAACTTCTGGCGCTCCGACCACTATGGAGCGCTGTCGAAAGGCGTTCTCTCACGCCCCGCCTTCATCATCGACCGCTCCTGATTCAGCCAACCCGTCGCCGCAGCCGCTGGCAGGGTCCTCAAAACTCCAGCTTCTGCAGGAACCAGCAGAGGGCCTGCTTCCACTCGGCGGCGTCGTGTGCGTGATCGGTGATGTGCCAGACATGCGGAATCTGCCGGGCTGTCAGAAGGGCGTGCAGGTCCTGGCTGATGTGCAGAAGGCCGTCGCGGCTGCCGCAGGAGAGCCAGAGGAGCTTCAAGGAGCGGACGGTCACCCTCATCCAGGGCCTCGTTGACAACATCCCACATGGCGATTTTTCCCCGGTCGCGGCTCATCACCGTGTCGATGTGCGTCTTCATGCGCGCGAGCAGCACGTCCTTGGAAACCGGCCTGCCCTGCTCAAGGCCGAACCAAGGCGGCGTGCGATCATCCTTCGCCCAGACGAGGCAGTGGCCGACGATCTTCAGCTCCTTCGCGAGGGCGAACTCCACGAAGCGGTCCGCCGTCTCGAACGACCAGCGGCCGGGCTCGGGTTGCACGGCGTCAGGCTTCATGCAGTTCTCCGGCGTGACGAGGGAAAACTGAGCCGTCAGCAGAGGCCAGTCCCCGGCGTTTTCGAACACTCGATCCTGGATGCCAACGCCGACGGGAAACGGCGAAGCTGATTTCAAGGTCTCCTGAGCCGGAGCAACCAGGGCCGGGAGATGCAGGAGAAACAGAAGAGGAAGGCGCATGGCAAAGAGACCTTCAGGCTCGAGCCAAAGTCGCCTCGGCAACAGGACGTTGTCTGGGGCAAATCAGCCTTCGCCCACCGTGCCGAGCACTCTCTCCTCAGCGCAGGTACATGAACTCGTTGGCGGCCAGCAGGCTCTGGCAGAGCAGGTTCCAGGCTTCTTCCGAATTGGGCGCCGACTGGATGAAACGGCTGGCGCGGGCGAGTTCGGCGGTCGTCGGGGCGCGGCCGTAGGCGAGGTCATAGGCGCGATGCAGGCGCAGCTCGACGGAGCCGTTGTTGGTGTCGCGGGCGAGGCGGCGGGAGAGAGCGGCGGCGGCGTCCATGACCACCGGGGCGTTCAGCATGATGAGGGCCTGGGGCGCGACGACGGTGGCGTTGCGGCTGCCGGTGGGCATGGTGGGGTCCGGATAGTCGAACTGCTCCAGCATGTCATAAAGATGGTTGCGGATGATGGGCAGGTAGAGGGCGCGGCGCGGGGTCTCGTAGGTCGTGTGGTCGCGCGAGGTGTGGTTGAAGACAAACTCGCGGTTGCGCAGCGGGATGGTCTTGCCGCCGACATCCTGGCTGAGAGTGCCGCTGACGTGCAGGAGCGCGTCACGGATCTGCTCGGCTTCAAGGCGCTGGATGTTGAAGTGCGAAAGCAGGCGGTTCTCAGGATCGACCATCGAAGGGTCGGGCGAGGAGGAGCCGCCGCCTGCCGCCGGATGCACCGAGGCCATCTGGTAGACGCTCGACTTCATGATGAGGCGGTGCATGTCCTTCATCGACCAGCCGGACTCCATGAAGGTGCGGGCGAGCCAGTCGAGCAGCTCCGGATGCGAAGGCTTGTCACCGAGCACGCCGAAGTTGTCGGTGGAGGTGACGATGCCCTTGCCGAAGTGCCAGCGCCAGAGGCGGTTGACCATGACACGGGCGGTCAGCGGATGCTCGGTCGAGGCCAGCCAGCGGGCCAGCTCCAGGCGGCCGCTCTGGCGGGAGGGAAAGACCGGCTTGGTGAAGGAGGTGCGCATCACCTCGGGGAAGCCGCGCTCCACATCCTTGCCGAGCGTGAGGTAGCTGCCGCGGATGTGGATGGGCATGGCGCGCACGGTGGCGGCCTCGCCAACGCCCATGAAGGCGGGAGGATCCGGGATGGCGTCCTCGACATTCATGAGGTCGTCCATCATGGCGGTGACCCGGGCCAGAGTGGCTTCATCAAAGGCGTCCGCGTCCTTGTCCGGGATGGCCAGGAATCCGGCGATGTCATCCAGGGCGTCACGCGCGGCGACGACATCCGCCGGGGCCTTGTCCTTCGACTTCGCGTCCAGCTTCAGCGCGGCGGTGAACAGAGGGGCGTAGTGCGCGCGCACCGACTCCGGTTTATTCGTCGCCGAGAACTCACGCCATCTTGCAAAGAAGGGGTGCTCGTTTTTGCGGGTGAGGTACTGGCGGCAGGTCAGCAGGTAACGCGGGCGCAGCTTGAGCGGCACGGCCAGCTTTTCGACCTCGGCAAAGTCCGGGTCGTCGGGCAGGCGGGCGGCGGTGGCGAGGTAATCGACGGCGGCGGCGTGCAGCTCGGCCTTGAGCTCGGCTCGGGCCTTGGCGCTGAAGCTGGTGACGATCTTCCTTTTCTCGGCGGCCTTCGCCTCGTGCGCCTTTTTGGCGGCGATCTGCCCGGGCGTGGCCATGGAGTGCTCGTACCAGAACTTGATCGCGCCCATCTTCTCGTCGGAAAGCGAACGAGTGCTGCGAAAGATGGCGGCGAGGCCGTAATAGTCGGCCTGGCTGATGGGGTCGAACTTGTGATCGTGGCAGCGCACGCAGCCGAAGGTCATGCCGAGGAAGGCCTTGCCGAGCGTGTCGAGCTGCTCGTCGATGATGTCGAGCTCCATCTTCTTCACGTCGGGCTCGGCCAGCACGCGGCCGCCGAGGGCGAGGAAGCCGGTGGCGGCAAGGGCTTCCTGGCGGTCGCTCGTGTCCTGGGCGGGCAGGAGGTCGCCGGCGATCTGCTCGATGAGGAACTGGTCGAAGGGCTTGTCGTTGTTGAAGGCGCGGACGACGTAGTCGCGATAACGCCAGGCATGGCCGTAGGCCACGTTTTCATCCATGCCGTTGGAGTCCGCATAGCGGGCCACGTCGAGCCAGTGACGGCCCCAGCGTTCGCCATAGGCAGGCGAGTTGAGCAGGCGTTCGACGACACGGGAGAAGGCGTCGGCCGAGTCATCCTTGAGGAAGGCCTCCACCTCGTCCGGGGTCGGCGGCAGGCCGGTGAGATCCTGGGTGGCGCGGCGGATGAGCGCGCGCTTGTCCGCGGGCGGGGCGGGTGAAAGGCCTTTGGCTTCAAGCTGGGCGAGCAGGAAGGCATCGACCGGCGTCTTCACCCAGGCCGTGTCGCGCACCTGGGGCGGGGCGGGGGCGGCCAGGGGCTTGAAGGACCAGAATTCGCGGCCGGTCTTCACATCCATGCCCATGGCGGATTTGGCGGCCACGGTGCCGGTGCGCGGATCCGGCGCGCCCATCTCGACCCACCGGGTCAGCGCCTCAAGCTCGGCGGCGGACAGCGGGCTTTTGGGCGGCATCTGCAGGTCCTGGTTTTTGTAGGCCACCGCCTCGATGAGCTTGCTCTTGCCGGGCTGGCCTGCGACGACGGCGGGGCCGCTGTCGCCGCCGGTGAGCATGGCGTCACGGGTGTCGAGGGAGAGGCCGCCCTTCACCTTGGCGGTGGTGGAGTGGCATTCAAAGCAGCGCTCCACCAGCACCGGCCGAACCTTCTTTTCGAAAAACTCAATGCCTGCGGCATCGGGCGCCGCCGGGCATGGCAGTGCCGCCACGCCAAGGGCGCTGACCAGCAGGATGGAGGGTTTGAACACGGGCATGGGTTCGGGGGAGCCTTGGAACATACGCCGCCCGCCCGGCGGATTTGTCACGGCCTGACGACCTTCACGCGCATGAAGCGGCGGCCTGGCCCGACGGCCACATGGTCCCTGACGGTGAGCCGCACCGCCGTGTTCTCCTCCGTCACAAGGCCCTCACTGCTCCAGCTGATGAGGTCGCCGCAGGCCTCGACGACAAAAGTGACATCCGTGGCGGCGGGGTTTTTGGGAATGCTGATGCGCAGGTATTGCGGTCCGCCGCCCGGGGTGAGCCCGACGACTTCAGGGCTGCTGCTGTGCACCGTGCCGTTGCTGCCGACGGCATATTCCATGAGGTTGAGCATGCCGTCACCATCGGCGTCCAGGCCGGCCTCGGCCGCCAGATTGTTCATGTCACCGACCCCGCCTTGATCGAGCCACTGAGCGAAAGGAGCCTGGTAGGCCGTGAAGTTGAGGTCGAAGAAGGACTTCGTGGCCGAGTCATCCGCGCTGAGGCGAAGGCCGAAGGCGCCGCTTCTGGTCAGGACCGCCGTGGTGTCCGTCAGGGAGGCATTGGCGAGGCTGATGCCCGGCAGGCCGGTGCGGACCGACCACCCGCTGACCGGCGCGGAAGGCAGGTTGTCGTCCGTGATGGTGCCGTCCAGCAGGACCGGGCTGAGGCTTCCGGAGGCGGCGGCGGAGACCACCGGGGCCTTGTGCAGCGGCTCGATGGCAAGGCCTGTGAAGGTGCAGGTGTTGAGGGTGCCGGCCGCGCCGCTGGCGTTGGAGACATAAAAGCCGGCCCAGACGGGCGTGGGCATGATGATGTTCTGCGGCTGGCCGATCTGGGTCCAGGCGTTGGGCCCGCCGGTGGTGGCGTTGTGCGTGGCCCGGTAGCCGGTGATGCTGTTGCCCCGGCGCACGAAGCGGATCCAGGTGCCGGTGGTGACACCGCTGGGCACACCGCCGCCGGTTCCGCCGGCGATGCTGACCCAGTAATAGCCGTTGAAGGCGTCGGTGGGCTTGCGGCCAAGGTGCGTGTAGGCGCCACCGTCGAGGCCGTCGGTCAGGCGCAGGCCAGCGCTGCTGCTGCCGGCGCCGGAGCTGTAGGAGTTCACCCGCGTGGTCATGACAAAATCCCCGTGATACTGCCAGCCATAGAAGTAGCCGGTGGTGGGGCCGGCCACGGTGTAGGTGGTGCCGTCGAAGGAGCCGCTGCCTGCGGCGTCGGGCGTGGTGCCGAAGTCCTCGTTGACCAGCGCGGGGCCGGAGGGGGCCGGCGTGAGAGTGACGTTGTCAAAAAGAGCGGTCGCCAGGGCGGCGGTGCTGTTGTTGGTCGTGGTCAGGCCGTAGTGGGCGTTTGAATTCAGCTGGGGAATCGTGACAGGCGCCCCGACTTCGGTCCAGGAACTGCCGTCGGAGCTGTAGCTGGCGGTGACGGCATTGGTCGCGGCATTGCGCTCCAGCCTGAGCCAGAGGGGCGGGGCGGGAGCCGTCACGGAGACCACGCTGTCATTCCCCGCCGCGGCACGGGTGCGGAACTGCAGCCCCGTGCCAGGCACGTAACCGAGCACGGCACGGTTTGAACCGCGTGAAAGCGAGTCGCGGATGGTGACGCCCGCAAGCGCCCCGGTGGTGGCAAAGCTGGTCAAGCGAGCCACGACAGAGCCGTCGCCGACGGCGCTGCGGACCATGACATGGGCCTGGTCGCTCGCCGTGGCGGCATAACCCGCCCCGGTTCCCGAGACGCTGAAAAGGCCGCCGTATTCAAGTCCCTGGCCGCGGCGGGCGGAGGAGGGGCCCAGGTCCTGCGTGATCCAGTTTGACGCCAGCAGGCCGCCGCCGACCACGACGGTCGTCTGATCGCTGACGGTGAACTGCGAGTCGGTCACCGAGATGCGCAGGACATAGGTCCCGGGGGCTGAAAACGTCACCGCGGTGGTGGCGGCTGCGGGTGATTCAATGGTGGCCGTGCCCGGACCGCTGACACAGCTCCAGGTGGTCGCAAGCGCGGCCGGGAAGCCGTCGTCTTCAACCTGGGCGCTGACGATGACCCCGTTGGCCGAGGCGATGAGCGGCCCCTGCGAGGCCGGGCTGCTGATGAAGACCGCCGGCGGATTGTCGTTGTCGGCGATGGTGACGTTGCCAAAGAAGGACGTGCCGATGTCATAGCCGCCTGTGCTGAGTGAAAGCACGACGTCCTCCGGCCCTTCGGTGATGGCGTCATCCACGGGGCTGATGTTGATCACCTTCGAAACCTCGCCCGAGGCAAAGGCGACGCTTGCGACCACGCTGGCGTAGTCGGTGGTGTTGGTGGCGGTGCCCGCGCGGGTGAGGTTGACTGTCAGGCCCACGTTGACGGGGGCGGTGCGGGTGACGGTGAACTGGCCCGGGTTTCCGGGCGCCTCGGAGGCATCCGGATCATTGGCGACGAGACTGACCGTGCTGCGGTCATCATCCGCGATCACCACCGTGGCGGCCGACGGCGAACCCACGGCATAACCACTGCCGCCGGCGAGCGTGAGCATGACAGTCTCGCCTCCTTCATTGTCCGAGTCCTGGATGGAACTGACGTTGACGGCAAGGCTCGCCTGGCCGTCCGGAATGGTCTGCGTGGTGGAGATGGCCGCATAATCCGTGTCGCCAACGGCCGTGCCGGAGACGGTGAGGGTGACATTCAGCGGCCCTGCGACGCCTCCCGTGCGGGTGATGGTGAACTGCCCCGGGTCACCCGACTCATTGGCGGCCGCATCACTGGCCGCAATCGTCACGAGGGGCACGTCGTCATCCGTGATGGTGAGCGTGTGGATGCTGGCGCTGCCGAGGTTCAGGCCAACCGGACCTGTCAGGGTGACGGCGAGGGCTTCCGTGGATTCAAGGACGAGGTCATTGGTGACGGGCACGGAGATGTACTTCACGCTTTCGCCTGCGGCGAAGCTGAGCGTTCCGGAAGTCGTGGCATAATCGTCCGGCTGCGTGGCCGTGCCGTTGGCGGTGGCATAATCCACGCTGCAGGCGGCGGCGGCCGGGCTGCTCAGGGCGACGGCGACCTGCACCGAGCCGGCGTTTTCAATGACACTGCCTGCGGCTGCGGCGAAGCCGACATAGGGCTGGGCTGGCGGATTGTCGTCATCGATGATGGTGTAGCCGTGGTAGGAGTTCGTTCCGAGGCCCGCCCCGCCGGGGTTGAGAAGCTGGATCGTGACGAGGTTGTCCGGTTCATCCATCGTGTCATTGACGACCGTGAGGGTGATATTTCCGGTGGTCTGTCCCGCAGGGATGGTGAGAATGCCGGGCGTCAGTGAATAATCGACGCCGGATCCAAAGGCGGTGGTGTTGCTCTGCAGCCGGTAGCGCTGCTCGACGCTGCCGCTTTTCACCCAGCCGGTGTGAACACCTCGGGCATAATGGGTGCGGTCATCGCGGACCATGATGCCCGCCTGGGCGTTGGCACCTCCGTCGGTGAGCGAGGTGACGCGCGCGACGAGGGTGAAGTCACCAGTGACCTCGGTGCTGGGGAAGTGCGCCTCATCGCTGCCGTTGGCGATGCCTGCGCCGCTGCCGTTCACGGTCCAGACACCGCCCGCCAGGGCCTCGTCACCCTGAGCATTGACGAAGCCGATGGTGCGGCCGCCGAGCGTGGTGAGCGGCGCGCCGTTGAGAGTGACGTTGTCGAAGGTGCCCCTGGCCAGGGCGCCATCGCTGGCGGCGGAGACGGCGAGGCCGGCGAAGACCTTCGGGGCGAAGGCGATGCTTGGCGTCGTGCTGAAGTTCGTCCAGTTCACCCCGTCCCGGGAGAAGCCCTGGGTGAAGAGATTGTCCGAGCGCACGGTGCGAACCCAGATGGGCAGGAGGAGGCTGGTGTAGGCGCTGCTGAGCGTGGCGGTGTCTCCGGCCGCAGGACGATGAAGCGTGTAAAAGGAGCCGTTGGATAAGCCCGTGGCGAGCGAGGAGGCGTGGGCGGCGTTGTTCTCCGTGGAGGCGCGCAGCATGACGCCGGCGCGGGAGCTTGAAGAGGTGCCGTTGCCCACGGCCGTGATGCGCGCGGTGACGGTGCAGTTGGCCGAGTCGTTCACCGGCAGGTAGATGAACCGGAAGTTGTCCGTGGTGGTGTTCGAGAGACCGTTCCCGGAGCTGGTGAAGGTGTAGGTTCCCGCCGAGAACGAGCTGCCGCCTGTGGCGGAACCGACATTGACCGCCGCCTCCGTGCCGACGCCGCCCCCCGAAAGACCGGTGACGGAGAAGCTGTCGAGCGTGGCCGTGAACTGCGTCGTGGATCCCGGGGCGAAGGCGATGCCCGCCAGATAGCTTGCACCGAGTCCGGCAACCGTCACGCTGGCGCCGCGCTGCGTCCACAACTGGCCGTCGTTGGACTGGAGGAAGGCCACGCTGTCACCGGTCTTCACCATGCGCACCCAGTAGGGCAGTGCGCGGCTGTTGATGCTTGCGCTGGCGCCGTTGCTGAAGGCGTTTGTTTGATATTCCACCGTCACCGGCCCTGACTGAGCGGCGGATAGGCTGACGGGGATGTTCACCGTGGTCGTGCTTTCGCTGCCTGCGGAACTGGGTGAGTTGAAGGCCACGGTGGCCGTGACGGTGTCGTTGTCGGCGATGTACATCGTCGCCCCAGGTCCGCGCGAATAGCTGCCGGGAGCAAGGTTGAAGACAAGGGTCTCAGTGCCTTCGAAGATGCTGTCATTGACGATCGTGACGGGCACGTCCACCCCCGTGGCACCCGCCGGGATGGTCACGCTGGCGGGTGCCGTGTAATCCACGCCGCCACCGGTCGCGACGCCGCCATAGCTGCAGTTCACCGTCAGGGCGGAGGTGGTGCTGCCGAGCCGGGAGACATAGAACTTCACCGGCAAAGTGGCACTGCCCTCAGCCGTGGTGATGGACCCGCTGGTGCCCACCTGCGTGTCCACGACCAGGGTGTTCGTGAAGTCATTGTCACGCAGCCAAGCGCTGGCGGAGGCGGAGTTCGCAAAGGTCTGGTAGTCTGCGGTGGCCGCCAGCGTGACGCCGATGCTTTCGAAGTCCTCAGGATCACTGTCATTCACAGGCCAGCAGATGAGGTCAAAGATCTGCGCATCACGCGGAACGGTGGCCGACACCGTGGCCCCGGAGGTGTCCACCGACCTGGCCTCAATGATCGTGCCGCTGTCGCCGATGACCCAGACATGGTCCGCGTTGGCGCCCGACAGGGCCTGGAAGGAGGGATTGTTCGTCGTCACCCGCGAGGTTGACCAGGACGAGCCGCCGTTCAGGCTGCGCAACAGCCAGCCAGATGTGCCGCTGATCCAGACCTGGTTTGCATCGGCGGACCAGACGCCGGTCAAGTCCGTGGTCACACCTGAACTCTGGGCTGACCAGGTGCTGCCGTTTCCTTTCAAGATGACGCCCCCGGTGCCGACGGCCCAGAGGTTGGTGGAGGACGTGCCCCAGACGCCGCGCAGATGCGACGCACTGCCCGAGGTCTGCGCCGACCAGGTGGAACCATTCCATTTCAGGATGGTGCCGGCATCACCCACGGCCCACACGTTGTTCGCATCGCTGCCCCAGACTGCGTAGAGGGCGTTGGTGGTACCGGAGGTCTGCGCCGACCAAGTGGTCCCGTCCGTGGAGCGGCGGATGGTGCCGCCACTGCCCACAACCCAGACGTTGTTCGCATCACTGCCCCAGATGCCACGCAGCGTGTTCGTCGTGCCGGAGGTCTGCGCCGACCAGGTCGTGCCGTCCGTGGAGCGGCGAATGACGCCGCTGTCGCCGACGGCCCACAGGCTGGTCGCACTGCTGCCCCAGATGCCGCGCAGGTGGGTCGTGGTGCCGGAGGTCTGCGCCGACCAGGACAGGCCGTCCCACTTGCGGATGACGCCTCCGTCACCGACGGCCCACAAGCTGGCCGCGCTGGAGATCCAGAGCGCCCGCAGGCTCGAGGTGACGCCGGACACCTGCGCACCCCAGGAGGTGACCTTGTAATCCGCCGCCTTGTCGGCAGTGCCGTCCAGGGTGAACTGCAACGGCAGCGTCGTGCCTGCCGGAACGCCGCGCAGAGTCAGGCGGAAATTCGCGCTGCCGCCGTTCCCTTCGACGGCGTTCGCCGTGTTCACCAGGTCGATGTAGGCCTTGTCTCCCGGGTTGTCGTTGAGGGTGACGGTCGCGTTGCTGCTGCCCCCGAGAACATAATTGGTGGCGTTCGCCCCCAGATGCAGAACGCATCGCTCCACGCCCTCGCCCAGCGAATCAAAACGCGGCACGATGGTCACGGACGCGGAGGTCTGACCCGCAGGAATCTGGACAAGCCCGGGCATCCAATCGAAATCCACGCCGTGCAGCGCCATCACCCCGCTGCCGTTGACGCCCGAGAAGGCGTAATAAACCGTGAGTGGCTGGCTGGTGTCACCGCTGCGCGTGATCAAGAACGTGCCTGTGTCCGCCACAGCGCCCGGAACGCCCAGGTCCACCTCCGAAGCCTCCGGGTCGCTCGCCGTGACGTTCACGGTCTGCATGTCGTCATCATAGAGCGAGGCCGTGGCGGCCTGCGCCGTCGGATCGACGATGTAGGCCGCGTTTGTCGTCAGCGTGAGCGACACCGTCTCCAGCGGCTCAGAGATCGAGTCGTTCACCGGAACCACCTCCACGACCGCGCTGGCGGCTCCCGGCGGAAGGACGACGCTGCCGCCCAGGGCTGTGAAATCGCCCCCGGCCGACGCCGTGCCGCCGACGGCATAACTCACGGTCAGGGGCTGGTCCGTGGCCCCGGTGCGCGTCACCGTGAACACGGCCGGATCCACCTGGTTTTCGAAGGTTGCGCTTCGTGTGGCCGTGAGGCTGACCCTGGGCAGGGTGGTGTCGTCATCCGCAATCACCACCGTCGCCGACGAAGCGGGCCCCACCAGGTAGCCATTGCCGGGAGTGAGCTGCAGGATGACCGTCTCAGGCCCTTCGCTGAGGGCGTCCTCCGACGGCACCACCGAGATGTCGAGGGTGGTGGAGTCCGCCGGAATGGTGAAGGTGCTGTAACCCTGCGAGCCGGCGGCATAGTCGGGCAGGAAATAATAATCATTGGTTGCCGGCGGGCCGGGCAGGCCCTTGACCGCCGTGCCCAGGGCCGGGTTCACATTCACGAGCAGGGGCTGAGACGCGTCGCCGGTGCGAGTCAGGCGGAAGATGCCGGGTGAAACCGGCGCGGCCTCGCCGGCGCCGGGAGTCAGGGCGGCAACCGTCACCACGCTCTGCGGCGTGGCTTCAAAGGCCGCCCCGGAAAAGCTGGGGCCGACGGTGATGCTGTTGTTGAACAGCTCGCTGAACGAGTAGCCGTAGAGCAGCGGCGTGAGCGTGTAGCTGTTGGCGCCGAGGTTGGGAATGACGAAGTAGCCGTCCGCATCCGTGATGACGCCGTTGGCGTTGTTGGCCGTCACCACCACGTCCTGAAGGCCCTGCCCCTGAAGGGTGACCCGCCCGCTGATGGTGAAGGTGGCCGCGCTGCCGACGGTGATGAGCTTGTTGTGCGTCACCGTGCCGCCCTTCATGTCGCTCACCGTGCAGGTGACGACAAAGGTTCCCGCCGTCGTGAACTGCCGCGTGATCATGTTGGAGTTCGGGGAGACGATCTGCGGGCCGCCGCCAAAGTGCTGCCAGTTGAAGGCCAGGGGGTCGCCGTCCGGATCCGACGCCGTGGCCGTGAAGGTCACCGTGCCGTTCAGCGGGACCACCTCCGCGCTTGCGGCAAGGGCCAGGGTCGGCCGCTGGTTGCCGGCGAAGGAGCCCATGTTCACCTGCACATCCAGATACCGGGGCGAGTCGTTCGCCGCCACCGTCGTCACATGGATGCCGCTTTCCACATCGGAAAAGGTCGCGCCCAGCGAGACCGGCGCGTCCGTCTTGCCATAGGGCGAGCCGTTGGTCGTGTCGATGAGCTGGAAATTGCCGCCGCTGCCGTTCGGGAAGCGCCAGCCAAACACGAGGCCGTTTTTGGCAAAGGGATTGGAGTCAAAGAGCGAGCGCACCATGCCCCAGTAGACGCGCTGCGCATCCTTCTGGATGGTGAGCGCATAGCGCTTCGACGCATCGAGCGCCCCCTGGTCAAACGCATGGATTCGGTAGAGGCCGCCCTGGGTCACCGGCTGCAGGAAGCTCGAGGCCAGCCAGCGGATCTGGTTTTTGGCCTGGGCGTTGTAATGGCCCGGCGGAGTGCCGGCCTCGCCCATGACGTCGAAGCTGTCGCCATACTCATCATTGGCGCCGTTGCCGATGCTGCTGGTGCCCGCCGTGTCCCAGAAGTTCGAATGCGCCAGGCCGAAGCAGTGGCCGATCTCATGAGCCCAGAGGCTGACGCTGTCACTGCGGCACCAGACCGTGCTGCCGCCCGCCAGGCCGCCATAGCTGCCCGGGCCGCCATTGTGGCGCATGACGACACAGTCGTAGTCGTTCGGATCAAAGCCCAGCTTGCGCGCCTCGTTGCGCGCATCGCTGTGGGAGATGCCGGTGCCGCCAATGTCGCCGCCGTTGCTGGTGTC
>Ga0315900_10000734_pt1 | contig 54925 bp, 66 predicted proteins | sample LakEriMetagenome_FD_203521 | JGI IMG/M metagenome (GOLD analysis project Ga0315900, IMG submission 203521) | Freshwater fungal communities from buoy surface, Lake Erie, Ohio, United States - Buoy 12 MA114 | ecosystem: Environmental > Aquatic > Freshwater > Lake > Lake biofilm | place: USA: Lake... | reverse complement strand
GATCCATCAGTTGGTATTAATGATCCAATTAAAGTCGGTTATTCTGAAGAAGGTAGTATTGATAAACCAACAATTCCTTTAAACAATTTTAATTCAGATTTGTGGGATATTGGAAGTGTTAGTAATAAATTGCAAGCAAACAATGTTGCAAAAACTTTTGCTTTAGATGATCTTGAGTCAATTTTACCTTTTTGTACTGGAACAGATGGATATCCTGTAATTTTAGATTTTGGTAGATCTTCCGTAGATAAAGCATGGCATTTAATATCTTTAAAAAAATTATTTCAAATGTCTAATGAAGAACAAGTAGAAAGGTTATTAATTGAAGATGGTTTGTCGCCTAGTGATAGTGAACCTTATGTTGCTAGAGCAGATGCTTCAGAATCAAACAACGTTAAAAATTTTACTTCTGGTTTAGCATCTCGAATTAGCAAATATAAATTTTCTCCGATGGTTGCTACTGATGATAATAAAATTTTAAATAAAGCAGTTCATTTTTATAATCATACTACGGGAGAATTTTCGATACTGATGGAACAAAATACTGCTAAAAGCGTTTTAGAAGGATTTAAAGAAATTGCTCAAAATGGACTTTATAGTTTTAAAAATGGATACAGTCCTCAAATCATTTCAAACTTAAATCAAACTAAAGCAAAGGGATTGATGACTACAAACGAATTAAGTCTTTCGGGTCCGTTCATACCAGAAAATAGTGCTCGAAATGAGATGCTGTTGGATTTTTTATTTTTGTCACAATCGGTAACCTTTCAAGCTTTGGGTTTAACTTTAAGAGCGCCTGGTAAATTTATATTCATCGATAGAATTGCATCAGCAGATAGTAATCCTTTTGATGATAGATTTTTAGGGCAGTGGTTAATGACTAAAGTATCTCATCTTTTTACACAAGAAACATATGTAAATGAAGTTGTTGCTGTAAAGGTAGATAGTTTTGGTAAGTTGTTTCCAGAAGAAGATAATAAATTTTAAATATGAATAAAGAAAATTTAAAACAAATGATGCAAAAAAATCAAATTCAAAGACTCGCATCGTCAAACAAAAACAAATTTCCAACTCTTCCACAAATGGCAAAAAATTTAGGAAGAGATGTGGTTAAAAACATTCAAAGCATATCTCAAGGAAATTCAATAAATGCTTCTTCAAAAGAAGTACAAAAAAGAAAATCTATCTGTCAAGGTTGCGAGTATTATAACTCGTTTCAAGATCGTTGTGTTAAATGTGGATGTTTTTTAGCAGTTAAAACCTATTTAAAGGCATCAAACTGTCCGATTAATAAGTGGTAAATAATACCTTTCAATAATTAATTTTGCATGATAGTCTATTATTTTTCTTTCATATTCAGATTTTTCATTTAATCTACCCCATTTTAAATTATAATCAGCAGATTCTTTAATAATTTTATTATTAATTTTTTCTGTTTCATTGGCATCAAAAATTTCTTCTCTTTCTATAAAGACACACAAACCTTTCATTTCGTTTTTAAGCCAAAAAAGTTCATCTTTAGGATATTCTGAATATCGAATATCTGGAATAATATTAACGCAATTTTCTTTTAATTCAAATTTTTCAATAAAATATCTACCGTTTGTTTTTTGTCTCATTAATTTACCATACTCTACCAATAATGGTCGAACGGATTCTTTTTCTTGATTATTTTCTGTAAAAGAATCAAATTCAATTTTTTCAAAAAGTATTTTTTGTAAATCTTGTTTAACAATATCTCCAGCAATAGATTTTCTCATGGCTGGTAAGTTTAATTTCTGAAATTCTCTAATTAATCCTCTACATAACGTATCTTTTCCGCATCTGGCAGCACCAGAAATGCCTATAATTGGATAATTCATACTAAATATATAGTATACATTTAAAAATAAAATTATCAAGAAAAAATAAGTTATCTGAGTAAGTTTTTATATGGCAACCAATTCAAACACTAATTCTTTATTTCAGGGGGTTAGTCCAGCAACCGCCGATCAAATCGCTAATGGTTATAATCCATTTTCATCGAGTTCAACTTCTGGAAGAACTACAGTCGGCCAAACAAATGCTCCAACTGGTATTACTGTTGGTGGAGGAACTAGTAATGTTTTTCAAACATTAGCTTCTAGTGTTCCTGCTGTGCAAAAAGCTGCCACAGCAGCAGGAGCAGCATCTAAACGAATAACAACACAAGCAGCTTCAAATCAAGTAAGATTTGGAACTCCTACAGGAAGATCACCTTCTATGTTAAGTGGTGAATATAGTGAACCAACATCACAAGAAATTAAAGAACTTGAGAAAAAAACAAATCTAACATTATATCCTTATATTTTTGGTGGAGAATTAGCAAAAATTAAACATCAATTCAGCGATTTGAATGTTAATAAATATTATCTTTTATTATCACTTTTAGTTTATGGGTTTGATAATGAAACTTTAAGGTCTGCTACACAAGGACAAGATGCTTATATTATAGATGAGGCATTTATTGCAGATTTTTTAAATCTTCCTAAACAACCAGGTTTATTAGAAGCATTACAAAAAACCCCTGCTTGGCAAAAAGGTTGCTTTGATGATATTGGTAAACTTGGTGTTACCGAAGTTAATGCAGATCGAATGGAAAACAATCCTATTACTGGTCCAGAAAAAACTACACCAAGTTTAGTAGAAAAGCTCTTAAACAAAATTCATCCTGATACTGTCAATAATATTGAAAAGTTTTGTAATGTTATACGCACTCGTTCTTATCTTTCTATGCCAAAAGGAGCATTTGGTTCTATTTCAAGAATAGTTGCAGGAATTAATGGTGTTATTGGTGCTTTCCAAAGTATTATCAACGACATTTACAACGGAGTTATTCTTTATATTCAAAAAATTTATGCTTGGATTAATGGTATTATAGTTCAAATACAAAGAAAATTGTTAGAAGTTATTGAAGAAATAATACCATTAGATTTGTTATGTTTAATATTAGACACATTGCAAGTATTGCTAGATGATATTAACTTTTTTACATCACTGTTTAACATGTCAGGGTCTTTCACTAATATTTTAAATAGTGTTCAGAATTTCGTTAATATTGCATCAAATTTTGTTACAAACCCATTTACAACAGCTATGGCATATTTGCCACCAGAAGTTCAACAAATTGTTGACACCGTAAATCAAATTGGTACGGATCCTGGTGGGTTTTTAGCTGATCAACTTTCTAACTATGGTTATGCTTGGGTTGCCACGGCACTTCAAGGAAATTTGATAGGTGCTTTAGTAAATAAGTTTGGACCTGGTTATGCAGCAATTACTCCATTAGGCAACATTCTTTCAAAAGCTGGTGAAATATATCAAAGATATGGTGGGTCATTTCCTCCTATTGCAGCCTCACTTGGACCAAATGTTTATAATAGTAATAGAGAAGATATTTATGGACATCCACTAGATCCATCATTCATTTATAAAAATGTCCAAGAAAACTTTAGATCAATTAGTCCATCAATAGGACAAATTGGAGAAGGTGTTAGAAAAATTCCTGCTGATGTAAATTCATTTATTACTAGTTTAAATCCTTTTGATGGAAAATGAAAAAAGTTTCTGGTAATCATTTAGGAATTGTAGTTAATACAGCCGACCCTGAAAATAGAGGAAGGGTTCAAGTTTTTGTTCCACACATTTCCACAACTTTATATTCTGGTTGGAATGAAAACTTAAAAGATATAAAATTTAAAACATTTACATCTGATGTTTTTACTGACGAAATAAAACAAAGATTGTGGTCTTTGTTACCTTGGGCAGAAGCTGCGGTTCCGTGTTGGGGTGGTGGTACTGGTGCTCCAATTGATGAAAGTACAGGGTTACCAATGCCAATACCAACGGATCAAGCTTTTGCTTCTCAAGGACCTTCTGGTACGATTAGATATAAATCAGGCATATCTGGTGATGGTTTACAGGGATTTGTTAAAGAAAGAACTGCCGCTTTTTTTGGACAGTTTCCAAACGCAACTATAACGAGTACAACTGGTGGTAGGCATTCTGCTGGAAGTCTTCATTATTCTGGAAGAGCGATTGATATTAGAACTTATGATCAAAATCCAGAAACAATTCGTCAGATGGTAAATTGGTGGGGTACAGTTGGTGGTGCAACAGAAATAGGATATGAAGTAAACAGTAGCAGTCCTCACTTACATATTGGTTTTAGAACAGATGGTAGAAGAACCGCTTTTAATGTTGGAAGCACTCCTTCGTGGTGGTCTGGATTTGCATCATCTTTTAGAAATGGAAGTTTACCACAATCTCCGACAAATCCTGGTACATCACAAGCTATTGCTACTGCAACTGTTGATCCAAGAAAAGTTCCAGCAAAAGATGGGCTGAATAATAAAAAAGGAGAAAGAGAAGGTTCACAAACAGGACCTTCGCAAGTTTCGGGAACTGGTTTTAGTCAAAATTTTTTAAATGCTGTAAAAGATTGGGAAGCTGGTACTGATAGAAAATGGTTTAATCCTACTGCAATAAATGATGGTGGAATTTATACGATAGGTTATGGAACAGAATCTAGACCAGGTGCAACAATTACCGAAGCTGAAGCATCCAGAGCATTGATTGCTGATTTAAGCAAAAGAGCTATTGTGGTAAATAATGCATTAAATAATCGAGGGATTACGCTAACACAAAGTCAAAAAGAATCATTAATATCTTATACATTTAATCGAGGTCCTGGTGGACTTAATCAACTTTTAAATAACTCTGGTAAAACTTGGGATTCTATAGGACCAAACATGTTAAAATATTGGGGAACAAATCAAGGTGCTAGAGACGGTCTTCTTAAAAGAAGAGCGGCTGAACTAGCATATGCCAATAATGATGGTTCTGGTGGTGGTTCAGTAGAAGGAGATGGTTCAAATATTTTTAGAACGACAAATGCTGGACAAAATGCATACCCTCCAATTAATAGCCCAAGAGCAGGAGGACCGATGGGTTTTTATTCTACACCAGCAGTTGGTGCTAAAGTTTGGGTATTTTTTGAAGCAGAAAACCCACAAAGACCAGTATTTTTTGCAAATGCTTACGAACCTTCAAATATAATCTAACCTTGTATATTTGAATGATTTAATAAATATTGATAATGGCTACTTTTTCTTATAATCCTACAAAATTAAACGAAAACGAATCCAAACAATACAGTGTAATTGGCGGCGAGGCGGGTTCTATTTCAATGGGACAACATGTAGTAAAAGATCCTTATGGTTCTTTTATTTCAGAAGATAGATCCCATATGATTTTATCTGATAAATTTGGTAGCTTAATACAATTTATTGGTGGAAAAGTAGTATTTAAAACAGCATCAGACTTATGCATGTTTACAAATCAAAACATGTTTATGTCAGTTACGGGTGATGTTCAATCAAGTATTGGTGGTAGTAAACATGATTTTGTTGAGGGTGATGTTACAGCACAAGCAGGTAATGACAAACAAAGAGCCGCTGCTGAAAAACTTCAAGGGTTAACAAGCCAAATAGATAAAGAAAAATTAGATACTATTAAATCTACTGAAGGACAAGAAATGGATTGTCCAGTTTGTTCTCAAAAACATTTGTCGGAAAGAGGTTCTGCTTTAGTTGGAAAAATTTTTAAAACTTTAAGAAAGTTTTTACCAAACATGGCATATCCTTTGGATGTAGTTCAAAAAATTATAAATTTTTTAGTTGTTCCTTTTTTAAATGCTTCAACAACTAATTTATCATTAACTGGTGGTAAGGGTTGTGGTAGTCCTGGTTGCAAAAACGGAAGAGTAAAATCACCAGCAACCGCTATTCAAGAAGGAAATAGTAAAGCAGCAGATGCGTATGAATCAAGAAAACTTCAAATCGCAAGCGCACAAACAGAAATGGGAAAGGGTGGTGCAAAAGTAGTTAGAGAAGGTGGTGATGTCGTATGGCAAATTGGTTTAGCTAAAAACGATGCACCAACTGTAACATTAAAAGATCCGGTTCCAACAGCATTATATTTACAAAATGCAAAAACACCGGGTGAATATTTTGCTCTTGGTGCAAAAGGAACAACCAAACAAGCTATACATTCTGATCCGTTAATTAATCCTGGTAGTTTATTGCTTGATGTTGCAAATAAATTTGAAGTTTCCGCAGGATCGCCTGGTGTTGATTTAAAAACTTCTGGTAAAGCTTCTTTTTCTGGAGCAGTGACTAACGTTGTTGCCAACCAAGGTGAATTGACACTAACATCGAGTAACAAAACAACATTAAAAGGCAAAAATATTTTAATTGATGCTAAAGACAGATCAGGTGACACTGGAGTTAAAATTGAATCAGATAATACTTTTATAAATGGAAAATTAAGCGTTAGTGGTGATTTAGCATTAAAGGGTTCTTTAATGATGGATGGTGGGTTGTATGTGACACATCTTACATGTCCATCTGAAAGAATTCAAACATCTCCCAGTGGTGGGGCACATTATGTTCATTCAAACGCAACGTGGAATGATTTTTCTCCATCAAAAGCAACTAAATTGGATATATTTGATAAACTTTTTAAAAAAGCAACCCGTGATGTTTATAATGTTTTAACTTCAAATATTTTAAGTTTTGCCGAAATCCAAACTTTAATAGAAGAGACTTATTCTAGCATTATGATAGAGCTTCCTTTGGATAATACTGGTCTACCAACTGGAATCGGACTTACTGGCTGGTATCCATATGGGACAGAACCCTTAATGGTTATTGTTCCAGGTGTTATGTCTGGTACTAGTGCTGCTGTTGGCTATGTTATTCCTGGACAAATAACACCTGTGTTTAATTTTACACATAATCATAATAGTCCAGGTCAAAATCACTCACACGACACGACTGTACCTGCTTTTAATGGTTATACTGGTTCAGCAGCAGCCAGAGCAGCTAGACCAGATCCAACTCATGTACCAACACCTGCACCTGCTAGAGGTATGGGTGAGTCACCTGGACATAAAACGATGGGTGATATTTCTTCTTGTGGTGGTGGAGGTGGAGCATTTGCTGGAAGTGGTGGTGGTGGTAGTGCTTCTCCTAGTAGAGTTGATACGTCCCTTGGCAGAAGAAATCAAAAATATAATATCAATACAAACGATGCTTTTAACAATCAAAATTATGTGGATATAACACCACAAACTGGAAACTACTCATTTAACCCAGACGGTAGTTTAAATCCACCACCAGACTTTAACGGATTAGGAAATTGTTAATTAACAGTAATACTGGAAACAGGTGCGGTATTTGTTGTAATTTGTGTTCTGGCTTGTTGTAAAAACATGTTAGCCATCGCGTTAACAACATTAGCACTATTAGCGGTAAATAAAGTATTATATGATAACGCTGCATTTCTTGGATCTATTGATAAATTTTTAATAATATAATCATAATGATCCTTTTGTGATTTTTCTGTAGCCATTATTTTTTTGTAATCGAAAGTTTGTTCAGAAAAACCTTTCATAATACCAACATTACCAAATGGCATATTATTATATACATCTATATTTTTAACATTTAAATTTTTTGCTACTTTTAACATTACATCATCATAATATTTCAAATAGATTCTTTGTGTTGAAACATTTGATGCATTTCTTAAGTCTAATACAACAAAATAATTTCTTGTCATTTTATAAAATGATAAACTTACTTTCCATTGTGGGTTTGAAAGAAACCACTTGCTAATAAAATCTGTAAATTGAGTGGCGTGTTTTTCTTTTTCAGTTTGTACAAACGTGGATACAAAGTCTTTAACGTCTTCGGGTGTAAATCTTTTTAAAAGATCGTCTATGTTCCATGCACTGGGAGGAACTGTTAAAGCACCAAATTTATATTCTTTTCTTCCAGATAAATCTAGCGATAATTCAACATTTTGTGTAGTTCCTTTTCTGACAGGCATACCCTCTGAATCACAAACGACATTATTGATTACCTGTACACCACCAGCTTGACGTACTTCGGTTTGAGTAATAACTCTTGGAAGAAAATGAAGCCATGTTGCAGACAAGGTTAAGCCTAAAGATACTCTAGGATCACCAACCTCTAATAAACCAATAAAATTTGTGAATGGTGTTAAATCGAATTCTGGTGGTTCTACAATCACAGGATCGACAGTTTCATCATTTGCAACTTTTAAAATGTCACAAAGGAATGGGAGAATGTTATAATTTGGGTTTAAAAAATTAGCGGAACCCGTTGGGAAATTTGAAGGATTCCACAACGGACTTTTACATAAAATATCTTTATCTAATTCAATCATAATTAATCATCAAGAAAATTTTCTTGTTGTTGTTTAATAAAAACTATTTTTAAAAATTCCATAATGGCATCTCTATCTCTTGCCTTATTAAAACTCTGTAAAATAACTCTTTCTCCTTCTAAATTATATCCAAACAAAAGAAAAGAATCTAAATATTCTGTAACAATCGATTTTAATAAAGACAAATCTCGCATTGCAATTTGTTGAGATTGTTTATTTTCTTTTAACCACTTATCTAGACTTTTTTGAAGTTCTAAATTATTGATAGCATCAAAAACTTTTTTTTGTAAGTCATCAGTTTGTTTTTGAGTCATTTTTTTTTCTACTACATTTTCAAAAGAAGAAAGCGAAGGACTGTTTGTATTTTGTAAATTTTTCTTCTTGGAGTACGCCATATTATTACTTATTATACGTATTTGATTTATTATTGATGCTAAATTTGACTAGATATTCAATAACCGTTTCGATTGAACTGGTTTTAAGTTTAAAATTTTCAGGTATAAATTGTCCTCCATCATGGATTTCAAAATATTCTTCACCAAAATAGTTGTGATTATTAAAACACGTTATAAACACCGAAGAAACTTTAGGGTCTACTACTACAGTCCAAGATCGGGCATCTGAATTGGAATAGTCTGTATACAGTTTATCTGTTACATACCCGCTGTCACGCAATCTTTTAATGAAATAACTAACTGTTGTGATTTTGTTTCTAGACATATATTATAATTTATTTTCACACAGTTATTTAACAAGGGCAGAAATTATATATTTTAATTCTGTATTTTGTTCGTCTTTAATTTGAAATATAAAGACTTTGTATTCGTTATTTATTTTTACTGTAATGTTATTTTTGAATGTTGCTAAACTTTTAAAAATTTCAATTTTTATTGAAAGTGGAGTTGATATAGCATCACCATTAAATTGATTCGACACTAGCATTGAGACGTTATCAATGTTTTGTAGCGTTTTATCATCAATCTCAGCATACACCTGATCTTCTTTAGTATAAAAATATATCTTATTAACTTCATTTACGAACGAATAAGCTGACATAATTTGTCTAATCTTTTGCGCCGAAATTTCAAAAATTGTGTTAAACTTTAATTTAGCAATTGTTTCAATATTAATTGTCGATTCTTTAATAATGTTGTCATCAACTAAATGATATTTAAAATGTGTATTTTCTTTCGTGACTTCGTTTGAAGACTTACAAGTTAAGTGATTGTTTTTGTGTATAAGTTCAAAACTACCACCTTCTCCCAAACACTCTAAACCTGTTAAAAACTTTTTGATGTTTATCAAATTTAACTTCAAGTCTTGAATTTCTATAGGCAATTTTGTTTTTGCGTATAGAATAACGCTGTTATCTATAGATGAACAAACAGTATAAATGCTGTCTTTATTAGTTTTTAAAACACAGCTTTCAGTTAACCTATTAACTGGGAATAAAATTTTTTCTAAAGCTGATTTTGGAATTGGAATATGTCTTTCATTACTCATTTTTATACTTTTCTTCAAGTAATTTTAGCATATTCTCTAATGTTTTGCTAATACTTTTTAAATGCTTTTCAATGTTTTTATCGAAATTTACTACTGATTGGTTATCAGTAGTTTTTTTAATGATATTAGCTTCTAACTGTACTGGTTTTTGTGGTTGCGCTGGTTGTGGGGGTTGTGGGACGTTTGGTAATATTTGTGGCATTACCTGTGGTGCATCTGGAACCATTCTCCTAATAATATCCTCTGATGGTGGAGCAGCAAAACCAGAAGGAACTTGTGAGAATTTATTTTGAGTTCGAAAATTTGGATCTTGAACTGAATTTATAAACTCTTGGATGTTAATTTTATTAGCTGGTAGTGAGCTTCGCTCAACGGTTAGCTGGTCAACTTTTTTAAGTTGAGAGCTAACCATTGCTGCGAGTTTAGCAGCTTCTAAAGCTTCTAATCTTGGATCCATCTTACAGGTCTTTTAAGATCTCTTGCATTTTTCTATCTTGCTCAGATAGCTCGTCTTCTGACTTGACTGTTTCAGTAGTCTCCGATTCAACTACATCAACTTTGAAGTCATCTTCGTGGTGTTCTGTTTTTTGAACTTCTTCTTTACCGAGAAAGTGGAAATCCAAAATTTCCTTGATTTCATCATAGGTTTTTCTTTGGAAGATTGTATCCAAACTTTTAATTGAAGAGTATACCTCATCGGTATTCTCAAGACCTTCAATTTGTGAAGGTGACACAAATTTAGAACTTGTGTAATTTGGATAACCAGCAGCATTTTTTTCTACTTTAATTCTAAGATTGCATCCTTTTTCGGACAAATCGAAAATTCTAAAACCAAATTCTGCTGCATCGTCTCCATCAATAGCAGATTGAATGACTTTCTGTAATTGTGCTCCTGCATTGAGGATTTTAACTTGTCCTTCGTTTGAAGGATTTGAAGGATCACTGATTACATATACATTATAAAGCCACTTTTCTGCTTTTTTCAATGGTTTAACTTGGTCGATAAACGTTTGATTTTTGGTAGCCCACATTTTTGCACGATATTCATCGATTGGACACTTTTCACCATAAGTGTTTGGACAAAGAACTGAAACCTTTTTACCAGTTTGAATGCTATCAAAAATGTGTTGGTAATAATGGAATCTTGTTTTTTTACCATCTTCCAAATTAGGAAGAAGACGAACCAAATATGTCTTATCTGGTTCAAATTTCATGAAATCTTTGAAACCTGAATCAGTATTGGTTTTTGTGGTAAGTGCTTCCTTGAGGGAATCGAATAGGCTTTCGTTGTATTTGTTATTCATAATTTATATCTTTTATCTTAGCATGTTTTATTTAAGTGTCAAACTATTTTTGACAAAATTTTTGACTTTAGCGGTTGCTGTTTTTGTTAATTGTTGTGTTTTAGGGGATTGTTGATATCTTGTTTTAAAAGCTACCAAATTTTCGTAAAGATTATTGGCAAAAAGATATATTTCATCTTTTGGAATTTTATCTAAAACTCTAATAAAGTCTCCAAGCTCCATAAGGCTATAAGGATTGATTCGATGTTCTCTATAGTGATTCAACCAAGAATACATGTAGCCAGTTTTATGATAGATATAATCTTCAATAAAAATTTTATGTTCTAAACAAAACATTCCAACAAACCTTAAACTGTTTTTTATTTCATCTAATTGTTTTTCAGGATCTCTGTCTTCTTTTTGTTTTTGAAAAAGCGCATAGGTTTTTAAAGCACTTCTTGTTGTAAAATAATTTAAAGTGGGATATTTTTCATTGGGATGAAGTTCATTGAATGCCAAAAAATAATCATTCCAATTAATATGATTGTATCTTTTTAAGAAAGTTTCAATTTTATGAAGAAACGCAACCGTATTGGGATCAATGTCAGAAAAATTTTTTCTTAATTGATAAGGTTGTCCCTTTCTTAAGTGTTTGATATAAAAATTGTAAATTTGTTTTTGTGAATCGTTAAGAGTCATCTTTTTTTATTAAATTTTGACCTAAACATTTTTTTATAAACGTTTGGTGTTGAACTTAAATAGGTTCTAATAATTGATTGGAGGTTTGATTCTCCCAATAAAGCAAAATAAATTTTTTGCGTTTTTTTATCATCTACCAAAAATTTTAAAAAATTTAAATAATTCATTTTTTTGTTTTTACAAATACAAACAAATGCTCCGAATTTCATTGTAATTTGTTCAAATTCTTCGACATCTAAAGCATTGGATGGGTTTGATACTTCTTCTAGTTGTTGTGTTGATGTTATAATCATAGCGGATTTAATTTTTTTGTCAACTCCATAAATAATGGAGTAATTTTGCCACCTGCGGATAATGTTGTCCCGTTACCATCGCAATATTTTTGTGCAAATTTTAAAAGATTAATCATTTCTTTTTGTTTTGGTTGACGAATACTAACATTTTCTGTTTGGGTATTAATATAAAATAATAATTCGGGTTTGTGTTTTTTGATTAAACTATCAACAACAATACTGTTGAATTTATTCGTCATAGCTGCTAACACTTTTTTAGGTTGTCCTTCTATCAAAATTTGACCAACATAACATTTTGTCTCTGATAATTTTTTTTCAGCTTCTTTTTTTACACTTTGAATTAATTCTTTTTGAGAATCTGTAAATGGTTTAAATCCGTTTTTGTACGTATTAATAAACCTTGAGAAATCATTTTTAAATTGAGTCCAAAAAATAATGTTTAAATCATAAGATTCGTTAAAATTAAAATTACCAGATTCATAATCATTAGCCAACAGTATTAATTTTTTTTGGTCATTGCTCAATTCTACATTTTTTTGAAAAAGTTTTCTAATAAACATAGAACCAGAATCATAATCTGAATAAACAATTTTTGATTTTTTAAATTGATCTACGTATTTTTTTGAATCAATGTGGTGGTCTATAATAACAACATTTTCTTGATCCATGTTGGGAATAAAATCTTCTCTTAAATATAAATTTAATAAAATTGTTTTTGGTGGATTGATAGTTTTATTGATAAAATCTTTAACTGGGTTTATATCTAAATTAGATATTTCTTGATATGTGATTGTATCGTTAGGATGCGACCATAAAAAGGTTAATAAACTAATTGCGCCATCGAGATCTTTATGAGTAAAGACTTGATACACTTTGTTTTGCATAAGGATATTTATGCACTATTGATTATTTTTCATCACTTTCACTTAAATTTTCTACAAAATTTAGAGTGTCAACAATATTAGAATTTAAACTAGACTCGATATCATCGGTAAGTTTTGGCATTTTTCCTTTTACAGAATATTCTTCGGAAAACTCTTTTGGTTCTTTCAATGAAAGAGTTGGATAATCAATTTCTAAGTGAGTATAAACTTGGCGTGGGCCAAATCTATTTTTTTCAACTCCCATATGTATGATACCCAAGTCAGAATCTCCTTCTTCCGTCCAAATGGAAATTTGAGCGTCCACGGTGTGAGAAAGACCCATAGACTCGCTTGTTTTGTCTAATTCTGGTTTGGGTGTAGAAACTGCTGCTCTATTTGCTTGTGTGGCAGAAATAACAGGACACTCAAAATCATAAGATAATGCACGTATGCCCTCTGTTACTTGTTTAATTCCTTCATATGAGCTTAAATTGTTAATTGCTGGTGCTACAAGGTTAATATAGTCAATGATGATAACATCGGGTTTGATGTTATTTTTAACTAGTTTGTTTATGTATGCTTTTAAATTTAAAACTGTAACTGATTTGGGTGGAAATTCTTTAATGATTAATTTTGAATTTTTATTCTTAACTTTATATTCATGTAAAAAGTTTCTTAATGGACTAATTTGTAATTTTAAATCATCACAAGGAATTTTTGAAAGTTGAGCAGAAATTCTTTTTGCATAAACTTGTTCTGGCATTTCTAAAGAAATTAATACAACTGTCTTGTCTTGATTTAAAATATTAGTTGCAATGTTTCCAAGAAATATAGATTTTCCGACATTAGTAATTCCATAGAACACATACAAAGATCTACCTTCTGCCATAAAACCGCCACCCAAATGAATATCAAGCCATTTCCAACCTGTAGATAGTGTTTTAAAAACTTTTTGAAGATCTTCGCAATGTGAGTCAATTTTTTCCAAATAATCAAATCCAATATCATCCATTAATGATATACCACACGCTGATTCAAACTTTTTTAAAATTTTACTACTGTCAATTTCTCCAGATTGAACATCAAGGTGTGTCTCAACAACCGTATTCAACACGGCCTTTTCTTTTAAAAACTTTTCAGTATTTTTAATTAAAACATTTTTATTGTAGTTCTTATCAATAGAATTAAACGAAAGAACCAACTCTTTTAAAGCATCTTTTTGTTCTTGGGTAACTAGATGAGCTTTTAGTTCTGTGATATTTGGAACAGTTTTATGTTCTAGATAAAACTCTTTCAAAACAGAAAAAACGGTTTTGATATTTTTATCTTTAAAAAAAGATACTTCAGAATGCTCTAAAACAGTTTCTAGAAAATTTTGATCTAAAATAGCATTGTAGATAAAAATCTTTTCAAACTGATCATGATCAAGAACCAAGCCTTTATTCACCATCATAAAATTATAATGCTTTTTAGATAAAAAGCAATATTAATCAGCTTTCTTTATTAAATTTTAGTTCGGTTTTAAGCTTTTCTTCTAGTTTTGGTAGAATTTTTGCCCAAACTTCATCATTATCTTTCCAATCTTTATAAAATCCTAAAATATCATCACCTAAAACATGTCGGTGTCCTTGTTTAGTTAGGATTCCATAACCCTCTGCCATTTCCAATAGTCCAGAATATTTGGATATACCAGATTTGAAATTCAAATACATTTCACATTCTAAAAATGGGGGAACGAATCTATTTTTAGTAGTCAGTGCCCTCATTGTTAAACCATTAATATCTTTAGAAAGCGGAGTTGTATCGTCTGTTGCATTTTTGTTATCAGATCTACTAACTCTTTCTTGTTTTGTTGCCATTTGAACTAAAACCGAAGACATGTATAACGGTCCTGATCCTCCCGATTGACTTTTTACCAAAGTTGGATACAGAGCACCAGGATTATCATACGTGTGATTTGTAAAAACAATTGGCGTATTTGCCTTTGCAGCAGCATGTGTAATTGCTCTGAGCATACTTTTTAAAGAAACGGCTCTTGCTCCCATGTCTGCTGAATCTTTTCCATCTTCAATAACTTTAGCTTCTCTTGTAGAAATTAAATTACCTAAAGAATCGATTGCGATGATTACTTTTCCTTGAAGTCCTTTTTCGACAACAGTTTTTAAAAATTTTACCATTTGATTTCTGCAATCTTCGATAATTTCGATTGGACAATGTTTAATTTTAGATGAATCGCATCCCAAATTTTCGGCTGTATCTTTATCTAGAGCATTTTCAGTATCAAAATAAACAACGTGCATACCCTTTTTTTGGGCATTTGCCATTATTTTGTTGACCATTAATGTTTTACCACATGCTTGTGGTCCTGCAAATCCCGTTATTCTACCAACAGGAATTCCGCCGTATAAAGATCCAGATATAATGGCATTAAGTGCCATACAACCAGTATCAATCCAATCGGTTACTGTTGATAGACTGTTTTCGTCTAAAAAAGCAGCATCTGGATTTAATTCATCCAATATTTTGAATGCATCATTAATATCTGCTGAACCAAAATCAGCTTCGTTTTCAACTTTTCTTTTAGGCATAATTATTCGTCAAAAAGGTTCACTACGCTATGAGGTTGTGCTGGTGCTGCTTGTTGTGGGGCAGCTTGAGCTTGTGGCGTAACAAACTGATTTTGTTTGTTAAACATTTGACTGTATTGTGCTTGTAGTCTGAAATCGATTGCGTCAATGTCGTTAGACGTAATAACGCTATTTTTATAGAAGAACGTAACATCTCCCGTTTTATCGGCAAGAAATTCTCTAAAAAAGATTGGCAATAATTGAATTGACATTTTTCCACCACCTGCGTCTACAACATGTAAGATTACTGGATTTGTAATCGCTGTAATATCACTGGTACTTTTTTCTTTGTTGTGTTGTCCTAACACAGTTCTTCCGAGAGTATCTAAAATAATTGTCAATTGGTTGTTTTCGTTATTCATATATAATAATATAGCATTGTTTGAAAAATAATCAAGTATTTTTACCAATTTAAAGCATCAGAAACATTTGGAAATTTTGATTTAAAAATGTTTTTTATTTCTAATGCGATTTCACGATGTTCTTTTTGTGTGTCTTGCGTAGCTCTTAAATCAATATAATGAATCCAAGATCTAATAGAACCCGACATATATAATGTGGTTTTTGTGTTAAGTGGTAATACCATTCTGGCACATTCTTTAGCTATTCCTCTATTAATAAGTTTGTTATACAAACTTAAACTTTGGTGCTGTATCGAATCAATTTCTTCTGACAGATCTATATATTCTGAAATATCAACAGGTTCGTCTCCAACTTGGCGATTTGTTTTTCCTTGTTTTCTTAATTCGAAATGTTCTAAATCAGTTGCTGCGGAATAACGTTGACTAAATTCTTGAAAAGAAAAACTACGATGTCTCAAAATTTGAGCAGCAATCGCTCTCGTTGTTTGAATTTCTATTGTAGCATGAACCATTTCAAATGGACTCCAATGTTTATGTTTAATCAGATAATTCAAAAGTTTTGGTGCGCTTTCCATGTTTAATTGGTTAGATGGGTTGCTTACTCTAGCACAATATGTGATTAATTCTTCGGGATTACTAATTCCAGTAATTAATGGATTTGTTATAGCTATTAGTTTTGTATTCATATATTTGATTTAGAAAGTAGTTCAATCAAGTCTGTTGCTTCTTCACAACCTACTGCTGGAGTAGGCCATCCAATTACTTGAAAAATTCTTGAAATTATTGGTGTAACGTTTTTTTCAAACATAAGTTTGTAGTCTGGTTTAACGTATTGTATCAATTCTTTTGGATAAGAATTAAGAAACCCCATTGTTTCATATCCAAATTTATTTTTAGAACAGTAAAAAGTTTTAATTTTTGCTCCACTGTTAATTCGTGGATATTTTTTGTTTAAATCTAGTTTTATCAAAGCATCATTAAAGTTAATTGAGCTTTTAACGTGGTTGGGTGTACCTTTACCAAAATTTCCATCTTTATCAGCCATGTCAGCATATTTGCTATAATTGTTTACTTTTTTTCTTAAAGCAATTTCCTCAACAGACATTTTACAAAATCTTTCAAATCCTTTTTGAAAAAGACTAGTTGCAGTTTTTCTCTCCTTGGACATAATCGCAGTTTCAATTACCTCTTTAATCAAGTCTTTCACTTCTTTAGAATGCATAGCCTTTGCTACTTCCATTCCTTTATATTCAAATTCATTTGTTTTAACACCTTCTTTATCGAGAATATGTAAAATATAATATTTTTTCTTTTGAAGGAGAGCAACATCGCAAATTTTTTCTCTTTTAAAAAAGTATCTGGGATCAGTTGAATTTAACTCTTTATTAGCCCACAAATTAATTTCATCGTTTAAATAGCTACCAATATTTTCAATTTCTTTTTTTGCTTCTTCTGTTATCTGATTTTTTTCATTAACCAATTTTATGTTTTTAAAATCAAAATACTTTTTAAAACAAAAATAAACACTGTCTGTATCTGAGTACACGCAAATTTCTTCTTTTTTGCAATCGAATCCTTGTGATAAAATATAATTGTGGACTATTGTTGCTCCCATTTTGGCAACAGCTTGTCCAGTTAAGGTGATGCTTTTTGCGTGATCGATATCAAACAATGGTGAATATTCTTGAGAAAAAATACCATAAATAGAATTCAAAAATGTTTTGTACACATTAGAAAGAGTATCATTATCATTGATAGATTCTTCTAATTTTTTAATTTCTTTTTCATCTTTAGTCTTTCGAATTAATTTTTTGGCTTCTAACATTTTATTTTTAGCTGATACTCTTTCATTATAAAGTCGATCAATTAGATTTGGTATAATTCCTTTAAACTTTTGAGTATATAAAATATTAGCTTTAGTAATAGAAAGTTTTTCCTCTTTTATCAAAGTTTTAAATTTTTCATGGCTGAGTTTTACAACTTTATTGTTTGTCAAACGTATTTCGATTTCTTTTTCACCCAATTCTAAAATTTTTCCAATTTTAGTTTCAGGTGAAATATTTAAAGTTATGATGGTATTTGGATAAAGACTATTAGCATCATATGTTATCAAATCTTCATAAAGACCAGGAATGGGTTCATAAACATAACCACCCGCAAAATTCTTTTTTTCGTTTTTAGTATTAAAAGTTGGTATGATTAAATTTTGCTTTAATGCTTGATAAGCAACAGCACCAGTAATCATAGAAACCTTACCCATAGATTTCTCTAAAGGAATAAATCCTCTATATGATAGATTTCGAACAAGCTTTAAATATTTTAACTTTTTTTCAAGTTTAATTAAAAGACGAACATCTTGAATGTTATACTCAACAAACTTATACCAATCCGTATCAGCCAGTGTTGATAACGATGTTGTTTCGATAGCAATTTTAGACTCGTTCAATTCATACTCTGCTATATAATTTAAAGACATTGATTCTCTTTTTCCGCCACAAAGAGTCTCATAAAGCTCCATATAATCCAAAATGCTTATACCGTATATACTCCATCTGTTGATTGCTCTACCTAGCTTGTTCACTGCTACATTCTCTCTATAGTAGATATGATTAACTGGAGATAAATTTTTGTTATAATCGTCTTCGAATAAATTACTAAGACGATTCATGATATAGGGAATGTCGTAACCATGAACATTCCAACCCGTAACAAGGTCTGGTGGATCGCTTTTCCAAAATTTTACAAAAGATTTAAGCAAATCTTTCTCGTTCCTACATTTGATGTATACTATTGATTCATCTTGTGTATAAAAATCCTTTGTACCCCATGTATAATATTTTTCGCTTAAAGAATCATATATTGTTATAAGGTTTACTGGGTCTGTTGCCGATTCTGGTGTAGCAAAATGGTCTGTCGCATAGGTTTCAATATCCAAATAAAAAATTTTGAGTGGGTTTTGTCCAAAATTTGAATCATCAATTTTGTCTTTAAAATATTCTAATAAAAACTGTTGTTCGACATTAAGATTATAGAACAATCGATTAATGGGTGTATCTTTAACAAATCTATTTCTATCAAATTGTGTTTTAAAAGATTTTTTCTTTAAAGGCGTATTAAAAATTGATGTTGCATCATTGCCTTTTTCAGATTCAAGATACAAAAAAGGCTCAAATGGGATAATTCTTTCTGTTCTTTCTCCAACATCATCCCAAGTCCAAAGATGGACATTTGATGTTTTAATATCATAATAGATATTTCTATAACCCATATAGAAATATTACACTATTTTAAGAAATAAATCAAGGAGTGTCTTGGTCTGGATTGTTTTTAATTAAATTTGGTGCCATCGCTTTTCTAGCAGCAGACCCCCAATCTGTATTATACAACGCTTCGTATTCACTGATATGATCTTCTAACCAAAGATTTTCGGTAAATTTTCTGGCATTATCAGATGCTCTCATGTAACGGTCAAAGTCGGATGTGATATGTTCTAATTGATCAATTAAATCACTACCAGAATCAAATTTATAATCTGCTTCTTCGTATGTACATATGTCTTGGTATGCACCAGGAAGACCTATACCACCCGCTTCTACCATTTTAATGTTACTCTTTGATTTATTAAATGTATTGTTTTGTAGAGAAGCAAAAGCAACGTTACATTTAGTATCAGATAATCCTTTAGGATAATCTGGTAATGGGGACCAATCAATATATTCCATTTCACCATTATCAATATAGGGTTTAAGAACTAATGGATAGCAACCTTTCCATACAAATTTAAATTTTTTACGAGCTTTAATGATAGCATCGGTTACATGTTTAAAATCGTCGTTAAGACCAGTTCTATTCAAAACATCGATGTGCGTCCCAGAACCAGAATACAAAATTCTCGGTCTTTTTTTGTTTTTTTCAAAAAGTTTAATAATACGTTCTCTATCATAAAATCTATCAAGCCAGAATTTTGGAGGATAGTTTGGTATGACTGTGATTTTTTTATTACCAGTTTTTTCTTGGTAATATTCTTTCATGAATTTACATGTGACTGTCATTTCGTCACACATGTTAATGATTTCTAAAATACTATCTATAATTTCTTGTTGGACGAATGCATCTTTGCAACGATTGTAATCGGGAATGTCGTCTTTGAAGACGATATCATCGACTTCATATAGTAATTTAAATCCCATTTGAGGGCTTGCTTTTTTAAGTTCTGCAATGAATTGCTTTTGAATTGGGGTAGCTTGTCTTTGCATTCTAATAGCTTTTAACCCTTGGTAAAATCTCAAATCTAATACCATTGCTGTTAAGCCGCTGATGCACATTTTTTGATAGCCATTTAAAACAAATTCTGGCCAAATCATTCTCCAGAAACCGCAACCACCATAATCAGCATAATAGTTTAATGCTCTAGGAAGCTTTGTTTCTGGCATTTCTACTGGAGGAGGTTGCGGAACATGTACGGCATTGAACGCAACGTGGCTATATTCTGGTGCTCCAATTGGTAATCCTTTCGGAGGGTTGGGAATACCTGTTTTCATCGGACGATATTCAAAAACCAAATTATTTCCAGTATAACTAGGTTGTGGGTTTTGTTCTTTTAATTTTAATGCCATAAAAATATATTAATATGAATTAGTGTTTAATTATGGCACATGTGCCACCACTAGCTTCAATAGTTTTGGTGTGAGGGATGTTTTCATTAAAAAACTCTAATGCAGCTTGTTTTACACCAGGACACGCATACCATTCCCAATCATCTAAAATCATAACGCCACCTTTGTTTAATCTAGGCCAAAAAATATCAATTCCATGTTTAGTACTTTGATAAAAATCCATATCCAAGTGAACAAAGCAAAACGTTTCGTCATTTAAAAAATTTGCCGTTTCTGGAAACCAACCTTTGTGAAAAATACAATTTGGCAAATCTTTTAAATAATTTTTTACTTCTTCTAAAGAAGTTTCTGAAAAATGTCCTTTTTTATGTACACCAGATGGTGCTTCATCATCTTCTAACATTCCTTCGAAACTATCAAATAAATGAACAGGTTTGTTTGCAAATGCTGTTGCTATTAATCTTGCGCTACCTCCTTTATAAACACCAGCCTCGGCTACAATACCGTCAATATTATTATCAATAACTTGTTGACAGAAGCTTTCAACAAATTCTAACTTGTGTGATAATAATGATGTGTTTGGTTGGTTTAAAAATGCTTTATTTAAAAAATTTCCCATATATAATATATTACATGAATTATATAATAATTCAATTGATTAATTGTGTTACTCCTTTGCTTTTTTCTAAAAGCAAAACATTATCAACGTTTACCTTTGTGTGATTTTTATGAGATATAATATAAACCGATTCTTCGTATTTCTCAACTTTATTTTTTAATATCTCGATGATTTTTTCAATCCCATTATCATCAATAGCTGAATCAAACAGTTCATCATAAAAATTTAATGAAAAACTTGTTCCAGTGTGAAGTCGCAAAATATCTTGGAACATAAAAAGAATTGCAATATCAATTCTTTTACGTTCTCCACCACTAAAATTAAAGTAAGAGCATTCTTTTCCTTTATCGTTAAAAATTGTTTCTTCAAACATTTCATCAAATTCACATTTGCATGGTGCTTGTAGTTTTTTTAAATAAAAATTTAAACGCTGATTAAAAACATCTATTAATTTTTTGACAATATATGTTTTAATTCCTTCTTCTGATACAATATATTTTGCGGTATTTAAAACTTTTAATTTATTTTTAATGTTTTCCAACTCACTTTGCGTATTTTCAATATCTTTTTTACATTTTTTAATGTCAGAATCAAAATTTGATTTTTCTATTTCAATTTTATTGATATCTTTTTTATAATCAGTGTTTTGTTTTTTAAGAGTTTGAATATTCTGTTCTTTTAAACGTAAAGATGTTATTTCTTCACTTGTCTTTTTTTGTTTATTCTCAATTTTTTTAATTCCGTCTTCAATTTCTTTGAGTTTTTCTTGTAGAGATTCTATTTGAGTGTTTAATTCTTGAAGATCTTTTTGTAAATTTTCAATTTCAATTTCTATTGTTTTAACACTTTGTTGGATGTGGTCGATATCTTCTTTACAGTATTCTCTATTGCATGTTGGGCAAATATTTCCTTTACTAAGAATTTTTTGTTTTTCTTTGTTTTTTTGATCAATTGATGATTCTGTTTTTATTTTTTCTTTTGTTTTATTTGAAATATCAGTGTGTTGTGTTTTATAAAACTTTTCTAAAAATTTAAGTTTTTCGTTTAATTCAGCAATTTCGTTTTTTAAATTATTTCCAGATTTTGTAGTTTCATTTTCAAGTTTATTTATTTGTTTTTGATTGATTTCTATTTTTTGTTCAAGTTCTTTAATTTTATTCTTTTTATTGCTTTCGTCATTATTTTTTAATTTTTCAAGCATTTCTAAATTTTTTTGATGATTTATAAAATTGTTACTCAAAAGATCATTTTGTTTTTTACATTCATTAAAATCTGACCTAGTTTTAAGGAGCATGTCTCCAAAAACGTTTAATTGTAAAATACCTTCGATAAACTTTCTTTTATCAACTTTTTTTTGTGCCATAAAAGGCACAGTATTATTAGAAGACATGATAACTGCATTATTAAAAACTTCTTCATTTGCACTTATCAAATATTTTATATGTTCATCACTTTTAGGTAAAGTTGATGGTGTTATATCTTTGGAATCACACAGTATTGTGATTTTACTCGGATTTAAAACTCGAATAACTTCATAAGTTCTTTTATCTTTTTCAGTATGAATTTCAAAATTAAGAACTACTTTACACTCTTTATTATTTTGATTGTGTTGTATTTTTTCTTTTTTAAGATCTCTTAGAGTATTCCCAAACAAACACCAGTATAAAGCATCAGCTATGGTACTTTTTCCTATCCCATTTTTCCCACCAATATCTTTGTTTTCACCAGTTATTAAATTAATTCCCTTTTGGAATTTTATTACTAATGGGGTTTCACCGATTGAGAGAAAATTTTTTATAAATAAAGACTTAAAAATGACTAACTTCACAAAAAATATTATCTCACATTTTTTTAAAAAATCAAAAACTATTTAACCCATCTCTCAGGTTCAAAGTAATTAAACCAAACATTGGCCTGTGGAACATATATGTGTGGGTGATGTTTTAAAACTTCAAGAATAAACATACCATCTCCCTCTGGTTCTAAAGGCAAACGATATTTTGAAATAACTTCTCCAGATAAAATAATTTGCTCAACTCCTACACTACCAATTGCCATGTTTTCTGGATATGCCCAAAGCTTTGTTGTTGGATGCATTCTTGGATGAACCGCTGTGCTCGGAATTTTGTGTCCTCGTTCCATCGAACATATTATAACATCAGTATTTGTTTTTGATTGTTCTGCAATTTCTTTAGCTTTTGCAATCTTTTTAAAGAAATCTGGCTCATATGCATCATCATCATTAAGCATACAATACATTAAATTGTTTTGTACAACGCCTAAATCTAAAAACCAATTTATTGCATGGTTACATCTTTCCCAAAAATGAACTTCTTTGTTTGGACATATATAATGCTTAATCCAATCTTGATCAAAAGAAACTTTGAATTTTACATCACTATCTGTAATAACATGCCAAGTAATTCCCAAGGGTTCTAAAAAATCAATTAAATATTTTAGATTTTCATAACGTGATAAAGGAGTTATTACATTAAACATTTTTTTAATTACTAATCATAATATACTTTTTATTTTTGTCAAATAAATTATTTTCCATACATTTTACTTGATCCTTGTTTATATAATTTTTGTAATTTTTGAGTTTTTACCATTTCGTTTAGTTTTTCGTCTATTTCTTGTATAAGATCTGTTCGATAAGAATTAGCTACATTGGTAATTCTAGTTGCATCTGCAATTTGTTTATCGCTTGCATTTTTATCACGCTTAATATCTTCCGCCATCCATATTCTGATGTTTGTGATAGTTAACTTATCAATAAGATTTCCAATTGTTTCCATACTATATTATCCTTTCTATCATATTTTTATAATCTAAAGTCATTTTTATAGGATTCCATTCATTATACACCATTTTTACTTTTTCTTGATTATTTAAAAAGGGAATTAAGCTATTGTTTTGTTCATAGTATCCTAAGTGTTTGTGTAAATGTCTGTACATATATGTTGAGTTGACTACTAAAGATCTTTGAGAACTAATTGCAAGATCCGCGCTACCACCAACTCCTACATACATATGAGGTGGATTGTAAAAATAAACATTTAAATCATTTTTTGATAAAAAATCAATAACTTCTATTTCTGTTTCAAAATAATGGTTAGTAATATTTAAATTTACTTTACTTTTAGTAATTTTATTTTTCCAAGAATTAAAAATTGCAGTATCGTCTTTCCCTCCAAAGGTAGCTTTTGTTAAATTCATGTTAATATTAACTTCATCAAATTCTTGATGAGCTATATCAATAATTGTTTCAAACATTTTCCAAGGAGAAACAGTAAATCCGTGAGATCCTATATTTAAAATGTTATTCTTATTAACATTTATATTTTCATATCTTCTAATAGGACGAATTGTTGTAAATTTTTTTGAACTGATGTTTGGGTTAGTATCGTCGTGTATAATCCAAGCATCGAATGTATGATCATAAAACGCTAGATCGGTTGGTGTTAATGGATCGTGTATAATACCAATATGTTTAATTTTTTTAAAATTAGATAAAAACTCTTTATTAATATACGGTAAAGTTACACAAAAATAATTGTATAACACCATGTCAGGTTTATTTTGTTCTATAGATTGAATATATTCTTCTTTAGAAGGACACTCTACGTATGTTACGTTTAATAAATTTTTATCAAAAAGTTCGAATATTCTTTTTCCTATTTCGTATATTCCGCATTGAGATTTTTGATGATTAACAAATAAAATTTTCATTTTAGTTTTTGACAAAAAAATCATTAACAAACGATCTTTGCTTTTTTTCCCAACCAAAGTCTTTTAAATATTCTTCTACTTCTGATGTATTGTAGTTATTTTCGATTATGAGAAGTTTTAAACTGTAAGCATTAACATCAAACGATTTTAAAACGTCTAATTCATTACCTTCTGTATCAATAGATATAAAATCTATCTCATCGTAATTAAAATGATTTTGAATACACCAATCTAATCTTCTAGTTTGTATTTTGATTGTTTTTCTTTCTACATTTGAAAAATGTTTTTGTATATCATTTACTAAAATGTCATCTACCTGAAGACTACTCATAGCGGAATGCGGCTGATCTACATCTTTAATTGTGAAAAGCTCAAAATCTACTTCATCTTTATTTTCAGATGAAATGGCAAAGTTTAAACAATTTTTTCGATTATTTTTAAGTTTATTAAAAGTTTCTGGAACAGGTTCAATGCAAAGACAATCCCAACCATTTTTTTCAAAATGGTATGTGTTAGAATAATAAACACCATCAGTAGCTCCTACTTCAATACATTTTCCATTCTTTTTTTCAGGAAAGTATTGTTTTATAATTTGATCTACTTTAGGATCGAATTGACCATAAAACTCATTAATCATTTTGAAATAATTTCAAATTTAGGACACGGAACAATGAATTTACCACCATTTGACAAGTAATCGTCTTCTCTTTTAACGAACTCGTTAATAAAATGCCAAGGAAGCACTAACATGTAGTCAGGTTTCATTGCTCGGACTCTTTCTTCTGAGTAAATCGGTATATTTGTTCCAATTGTTTTAAGACCATATTTGTATGGGCTTCTTTCTGCGATGGCATCAATATAAGAATGATCTAAACCAAAATACTGTAAGAGAGTATTTCCTTTAGTTGAAGCACCATAACCACAGATGACCTTTCCTTTGGCTTTTTCATTTTTAATGAAATCGACAGTTTCTTTTTTTAACCTTTCTGTTTGCTCAAAAAAGTTTAACCATATTTCTTTCTCGTCTAATTTAAGAGTTTTCTCCCAAGACAGTAATGATTCTACTCTTACATTACAAACATCTCTATATGGGGCCGTTGCGAACGAATGGTTGTCTGAAATTTTCTTTTTAATGTAAAGTCTAAAGCTTCCGCCATTCACATCATTTAACTGACAATCAACTACCTTTAAGTTTGCTTCAGCTAAAACTTTTGTCATGGAGCTTAAAGCCCAATAATAAACGTGTTCATGGCAAATGTTATCAAATGCCATTTGTTTAATCATTAGTGGCGTATAGCTCATTTGAACAACAAACAAGCCATTGTCATCCAATACTTCATAAATGTCTTTTAAAAAGTCTACAGGCTCATCTAAATCATAAAACATGGCAATACATGTAATAACTTTTGCTTTAACATCACGAAAACGAGATTTTTGATAGTTTTTCAATGTGAAAAAGTCTTGGATGATTTCATCGGCAAATTTTGATGACTCTTTTTTGAAAGAATCATCCGCAGGATCAATTCCCAACTTTTTGATTTCTGTTGGAACATATGATAATAGAGTTCCATCGTTACATGCAATATCTAACCAAAGATCATCTTTTTCTAATTTTTGCAAGCTGCAAACGTTTTCAACGATTCCTTTTAATTCGTTTTTCATCGTGGTGTTAATACCACTGCGATACCAGTATTTTCCATACATTGTTTCGGTTGGAGTAATTTCTTTTAATCTTGCTGCTCCATATCTTTCATCAATGACCAACGATAAATCGTGTTTACCCGCTCTTGCATCTGATTCTTGATCAATAAAATCTGAAACATATAATTCACCTAGACTAAAAAGTTCTGTGTTGTATTTTTTCATAAAGTTTATTTATTATATACTATTTTTAAGTCATTATCAACCATTTTCATAACCATTTCATTAAAACTTGTTTTTGGTTTCCAATTTAAAACATTTTGAGCTTTTGTTGAATTTCCTATTAAAACATCAACTTCCGCTGGTCTATAAAAATCTTTGTTAATTTTAATATATTTCTCCCAATCTTTAATTCCTACATAATTAAAAGAAACATTTAAAAGATCTTTTATTGAGTGTAGTAGCCCAGTAGATAAAACATAATCATCTGGGGTGTGGTGCTGTAACATAAGCCAAAAAGCTTCAACAAAATCGACAGCATATCCCCAATCTCTTTTTGATTCTATATTTCCAAGAGAAATGTGATCGGTTAATCCTAATTTTATTTTGGCAACTCCTTGAGTTATTTTTCTAGAAACAAAAACTGGTTTTCTTCTTTCGCTTTCGTGATTAAACAAAATGCCATTACAAATAAACATGTTATAGTTTTCTCTATAGTTTTTACACAACCAGTAACCATAAAGCTTAGAGCAGCCATATTGGGTTTTTGGACAAAATGAAGTATTTTCATTTGCTGGATTTTCAGTTATTCTTCCAAAAATTTCTGAAGATGCAGGTTGGAAAAATTTAATTTTTTTATTAAAAGTTTTAATTGATTCTAACCATCTTAATGTTCCTAAACCTGTCACGTTTGCATTGGATTCGGTATTTTTCCAGCAATCTTCCAAAAATGAATTACCTGCTAAGTTATAAACTTCATCAGGATTAGATTCTTCTAAACATTTTAAGATTGAAGGTTGATCTGCTAAATCACCCTTAAGAAAAGTTATTTTATTTTTTAAATGGGTTGTATTTTCGTTTATACTCTGATCTGGTTTTTGGATGCCGTAGATATGATATCCTCGATCAAGAAGAAAATCGGCTAGATGGCTACCATCCATTCCGTTGATACCTGCTATTAAAACTTTTTTAGACATAATTAATTTCATTTATTAATTTTTCATATTCTGTAAAATATGGAAAATATTTTGTTGAACCATGAAAGCCAAAACTATTACCCAATATTGATTTTTCATTAATATAACTTTCTAATGAAAATTGTTGAGCAATTTGAACTGGTGCATATTTTATCCCTGCTTGTTTTAAATCTTTCCTGTGTAAAACCGATATTATTACATCTTCTTCTAATTCTGGATTTTTGTAATCTATTTTTGATGTTTCAATTAAAAGTTTTTTACTTCTTAAAGAAAACCCACCATTTCCAACAATATTTTTTACATCACCTTGCATATTTGTTTTTTGTAAAACGTCTTTAGTTAAATGTTCGCCCCAAGGAGCACCAATATAATCATAATTGTAAAAAAAATCTGTCCACAGGTAAGGATTAACGACAAACCCATCAGGCTGAACAAACAAACAATACTCACTATCAATATATTTGTACATTTCTTTGATACAAAAAATATTATAATCCTTTAAACTGGCTAATCCATCAATTTTAATAACTTCAATATCAGAATATGATAAATTTTTATTAGTGATGATAATTTTTTGGTAAAAATTAATTTTTTCAGAACTTATTTTAATAGCCTTTGCGCTATTTTCAGGATCTCTACCGTTTATTGAGACGATAGTTACTTTATTCAAATTTAGTTTTAAATTATCTTCCATGTATTTTTAAGAATTGGGGTTGTAAGAGGACCAGTTCTCTTAAAGAAAATTTTTTTATTTTTCAAATTTGTTTGTTCAATTAAATTAGCAAAACAACTGTCGTACATAGCTAAAACTTTAGCATTTTCAAGAACATACATCCAATCAAAAACCGATTTAGAATAAGGTTTTATCTCTATTAGTTGATAATCTTTTGGATATTCAATTTGATGTGGACATACACCATCAGAAACTTCTAATTGAACTACGCAATAATTGGGATTTTGTACTAATTCATTATATAAAGCAATTTCTCTTTCTTTTATTCTATTAAATTTTAAATTCCATTTTTCTTCAAATGGAACTCTAGCGAGTTTATATCGAAATTCATCAAATGATAAACTATTTTGAGAAACAAACTGGTGTGTATTTTTTCGGTGCCAAGTACCTGGTGATGTAAAAGATAAATCTAGCATAACACAACCTTTTTCAATAAAAATTTTTTCACTATCTTCTATGGGATTTAAATTTTGTGTATTAAGAGGATAGAATGATACATAATCAATATTGTCTTTAAAGTTATCAATTAAAAAATCATAAACTGGCCAATGAATATCATAACCTTGGTCGTGATAATATTTGGCAATAGGTAAACATATTATAATATCTCCTATTCTACCTGGTAATAAAATTCCTAACTTTTTCATAATCTTAAATATTTTTCTTCAAGTTCTTTTTCGTTTTCTAATGGAATTAAAAATTGCCCATAAGGTTCTCTTTTGATTAAATTTTCAAAAATAAACTGTTTCCATTTAATTGATAATGGATTTTTTTCCCATAGCTTACTATTATACACTGCTTCTGGACTTGTTTCACTCCATTTTATATCATGTTTTTCATGAGCAGCATAAAATTCTTTATTTAATATAATACATTTACTAAGGTTATACATTTTTAATGTAAATGCCACATCCCAAAGATGTTCTGCATAAATATATTTTTCAAAATGAATATTGTTAGAACTCCACCAATCTTTTTTGATTGCCCAAACATCAAAACCAGCTATTTCAATTCGATATGGTACAATATTTTCAAGTGATTGAATTGGGTGCGTGTCATGACGAGACACACAATAAGTTTCATATTCTCCTTCTAAAACTAAGTTTAAAAATTTAGGAGATAATAAAATATCACTATTTAAAAAAATAAAATATTCACAATTTTGTTTTGATAAAATATCAAAAAACTCTTTAGCTATTGGTTTTTGTGAATTAGAGTTATGAATAACATCTTTGGCCTTTTCATTTAACAAAGGTAAAGGAATAAATGCCTCATCCAAATTTTTTTCATTAGGATAGAATATATTGTATAGTTTAACATTAGAATATTTTAAAGAAATTTTTTTTAAAACTTCTATACATTTTTGTTGTCTTGGACAAGTTCCAAAAATATTAATTCCTATCGCTATATTCATTTTTGATTGATTTTAAAAAATTAATTACATCTTCTTGGGTACTGTCTGGTATTTCATTAACCATAATACCATGTTTGTTTATAAAAAGCTGCCACTGTTCTCTAATTCTTTCTTCTCTAGAACCGTCTGGTCTTTCGGATTGTAAACGACTTTTGGCGTTTTGGTTGTTTTCTATTAAATCATCTGAGTTTTTAAGATCAGGAAACCACCAAAAAGGAGGACAGTATTTTGTTTTTGACTCTCGGTAAGCCATATCAATATCAAAGGGATCACGAAATTGGGTATCATATACGCCAACTTCGTCAAAACACGATGAATTGTGATAAGTGAATTCATTGCACATGTTTTTATAAAAAGATATCCCAACATTTTCACTATAGTTAACTGTAAGTCTTGGGGTCCTATTATTTGGACTTCCAGAATCCCATGACATGCTGACAAATGAAAAGTAATTTATGCCTGATGTTTTAGACGCTTCGATATATTTTTCAAATATATGTTCATTTTTAATGATCATATCATCTTCTATTAAGAAAATATGCTTGCAGTTTCTATTTTTTAGAAAATTGATACAATCATTTCTACAAAAAGCTGGATAATAATTTTTGTGGTGTTGTATCCAGTTTGTATCATATAAAGATTCATTATATCGTTCTCCTCCGTTTACTGTTACCAGTTCGTCTATTTTATTTTTAGGAAGCGAGTTATATAAATCTTTAAAATAAGATTCAGAATTGTACGTAACGATACCTACACCTATTTTTTCTATTGGTTGTTTTTCCATATAACTTTTAAGTTATCTAAACATTGTTTTTCTGAAAAATTTTTTTCAACAGGACCATAACCTTGAACTACACTAAACCCGTTTTTAGAAATGAAATAATCTAAAGCTTTAATAAAAGTTTGTTGAAAGTCATTTTCGTTTCTTATTTTACTTTGTTGGTGATCTGGAACTATATCTTTTAAATAGTCGTTAGAATTTTCAATATCAGCAAACCACCTAAACGGTGGGTGATATTTTTTTTGAATTATTTGATATGTGTGATCTACGTGCTCAAGAGCATTATAAAAATTTTCATCCATTAATCCAATTTTTTTAAGTACATCTATATGATAATAGCTAAATGCTCCTAGTAAATTTGGATATAAATTTATTTTTGTGTTGTCTGGATAATTGACGGTTTTTCTAATTATTGGTGCGTTATTATAACCCAAGTTATGGTTACCATGAAGTCCATAATTAAAGTGCTTAATACCTGTTGATTTCGATGCTTCGATATATTTTTCTAAAATTTCTTTATTTATAATTTCAATATCATCCTCCATTAAAAAAATATGATCACATTTTTGATCAATTAAATATTCTAAAGCAATATTTTTTGCTTTAGCTACTCCTGATTTAGGAATGTTTGTATTTTTTTTATTTAGAGTAGAATTAACTTTATTTTCACCATCATCTACTATAATTTTAATGCACTCTAAATCTAAAATAGAACTTTCAGATTTTTTGAAAAAATCTGGGCGGTCACAGGTTATTAAACCGATTCCAATTTTTTCATTGTTCATTTTTACTATAATTTTTTTGAATTTCTTCTAAAGATTTTAACAATTCTTCTCTGGGAACTGGTGCAGGTTCATTTTGTAAAGGTATATATTGATATTTGAACATGAAATAAGCATAAGACATGTGAACGCTTTGATCCGCATTTAACATATCTTTGTAGTTTATTTTTTGAATTGTGCTACTTGATGCGTCTATATCTTTTTCAATAATAGGATGATAGTTATTTGGCGGATAAACTTTCTTTTCGCGCATTCTTAAAATATAATCAACAACATCTAAATCTTTGGTATTAAAAAATCTTTCATCAAAATAGCCAACATTAGAAACTATACCATTAAACAGATATATAAAATCAGCATTTAGTTTATTTGATATTGATAAACTTTCATTTTTTTCTTCATCATCAATAGTTACAATGCTTTCAGATGGTCCCATCATAGCCCATGTTCCGAAAATTGAAGCTTTTTTAATTATGTTTTCAAAAACGTTTTCGTTTTTTATAATTTGATTTGAATTAATTAAGAAAAAATGTTTTAATCCTGCGATTCTAAATTGTGAAATGAGCCAATTACGTAAAGACGCAAACGGAACGCCATTTCCGTAAACTCTATAATTTTCTACGCTTTCAGGTATGTTATTTTTTGTATCAGAAACCACAAATACTTTTAAGTCTTTGGGGATGCTGTTATAACAATTATTTAAATCTTCTTGCGTATAAACGTCTAATATTCCTATTCCTATTTCTTCTTTATTCATACTAATGAATTATACATTTCTTTTAAATATTCTACAACTTCTTTTTTATGATCGATATCTAAAGTATTGATATATTCTTCAATATCTTTTAATAAATCACCACTATTAAAGTTTTCTTCGTTTGAAATTTTTTGAATATCTTCTTCATTTTCAAGATATTCTAAACGATATACTAGTGGATTCATGTTGTTAATTTTTGTGTTTAATCCCAATATAATATCATGTTCTATTTTTAGATCGACAACCAATGCAACGATATTATTGTGTATAATTTTTTTAAGTTCTTCAACTTCATATTCATCATTGATTAGTTTTTTAGCCGATATTTTATAATGTTTTGGTGATAATGTGTTTTCAATAAAAGAAAAAGAATGTTTTTCTAAATCAAATATATAAATTCCTTTATCTTCTGCAACTGCTCCAAAATTTTGTTGATATGGACTTCCTAAATAAACTATATCACCTTCTTTATAGGTTCTGTGATCTCTTTTATGAAAATGTCCTGAAACAATCAATTTAGCTTTATTAAAAAGATTAGAGTAAGACAGCCCGTGATCACATTGTTTATAGTTATTCATATAAAATGAAACTATTTCAAAGTGACCAAAGATGATATCAACTTTTTCTAATTTTTCAATATCATATCCCCAAGGAACAAATGTTATTTTTTTATTAAAATCAGTTTCTAAAATTAATGGTGTTTTATCAACAATTTTTATATTTTTCCAACCATCAAAAATAGATATTGAATTTATATTACTATCGTTTTTTAAAAAACTATCATGGTTTCCGGTGGAAATAATAATATTAAAATCTTTAAAATAATCAAAAAATTGTTTTGCAATAGATAAAGTCTCTACTGATATTTCATTTCTATTGTGAAATATATCACCAGGTATAAAAATATCATCAATTCCTTCTTCTAAGAATTTTTGAGATGCCCATTTTGCAAAATTTAAACTAACCTCATGCCACATTTCGCTGTCTTGGCCTAAACCAAGATGAATATCTGAAAAACTTCCTATTTTTTTGTTTTTTAGTTTCATTCTAACAATCTATCTCTTTCTTTCATGATTCGAATATTATTATTTTTAAGCAAATTACTATATCCTTCTGACATGGACATTAATTCTCTGCGATATTTTTCATGAGTTTCATGTATATGTTTTTCTTTTTTAATTCTATTTCGAAAAGCATTAAAAGCAATTCTTGTAAAATATGAAAAAGGATTGGTTCCCTTTTCTCTATTATATTTTTTAGATATTAAGGCTTTCATCATGCGAATAATACCATCTCCGACCATTTCTTCTCTGTAACTGTAATTAATAAAATTGGGAGCATAGCTTAATTTGTTTGAAATCTTACTAACCATTTCTGCTAAATCGTTAGTCATTATACCAGATTCGTAAAATTTTACAATTTCTTCATCAAACTTTTTAGGTTCAACGTAAAAAACTTTTTTATCCGGTTTTTTTTTGTTTTTTATTTTTTCAATTACTGGTTCTTCTTCAACTTCTTCCGCTTCTTCAACATCTTCCACCTCTTCTTCTTCGTGGTCGCTTACAGAGTCAAACATAGAAGATGCATAACTGATATTTTCATCTAGATCTTCTTCTAAAGAAGAATCTTCGTTTTCATCAATAAAATCATCGTAATCAATAATTTTTTTCTTTCTTTTTTTAAAGAAAGAAGGTTTTGGTTTAATAACTTCAACTTTTTTATCTTTTTTTAATTTAGTTGTCTTGTTATCTTTTTTTAATTTAGATTGTTTTTTCTTCATAGTTGTATTTTTCTGTATTATAGAGTTTTATGCGTTCGCTTAAATGTATTTGTCCATATTTCGTGTTATCTGCTATATCAAAAATAGTAGCCATTGTTTTTGTTGGGTGTAAACGCAATGCTCTACCTATTGATTGCATAATTTTAATTTTTGCTTTTCCAGCAGATGCAAAAATAATGTTATGTAAATTTGGAATATTGATTCCCGTACTAAAAATTTTTGAAACAGCGACTACTATTACATTGTTTTTTTTATTCATTAAATTTCTTACATTTTCTCTTTCTTCAATGTCGGTTGATCCTTGAATAAAATATATTGGTCTATTTTTCTCACAAATTTCTTTTAATTTTGATTCCAAATTAAGCCCATGATCAATTCTATCCACCATTATAATAGTATTGTTTGGTAGTCTATCGGCTAGTTTGGCAATAACTTCGTTTCTTCTTTCATTGTGCATTAAATATTCAATTTCTTGATTGTATGCTTCGGTTGGACGCTCTGTATTTACTTTAAACTTAGGAATATTACAATGTCGGATGTTTAAAATTACAATTTTAAAGTTTGAAACGTATTCTTGGTTTTTTAAATCTAATGTTTTTTCCTCGTAAACAACTGGACCAAGTTTTCCAAAAATATTCCATTGATCAATGTTTGATGGTGGTAATGTTCCAGTAAAACCAAATTTAAAATCTGTATTAATTAAATTAAAAATTTTATTTATTTCGTTTCCTTTTCTTAATCCGTGCGTTTCGTCCATTAATAATAGCTCGATGTTATCTAAAATTGATAAATCTGTCTTATTGCTTAATAGAATTTGTGTACCTGCAACTATAATTTCCGCATTTATATCTAATTGGTTGCTTCCTGACCACTTTGTAACATTTTTTAAACCATAAGATGTGAAATCCGAAGCTGTTTGTTCAACTAGTTGGATAGATGGTACAATTACTAGTGTTAATGCTTTATCATTTTCGATGTTTTTGCGAAAACTTTTTATAAGTCCTGCCATAATAAGAGTTTTTCCACCCGCAGTTGGAATAGAAATCACACCCTTTCCTTTTTTTAAAGCATTAACAATTGATTTTTTTTGATAGTCTCTGTACGAAATTGATAATGTTTCTATAGTAGGATTTTTAAAACCATTATTATATTTTTTATAAAGAGATTCTTCAATATTATATTGAATTTGATTAGATTCTAAATATGCACATATATGATCCAATAGTCCTAATTCAAATTTACCTGATGGTGTAATGGCATGTAAACGATTTGGTATAAATTTTTTATTACTTCTATAAGCAGGATTTAAAATAGAAAAATACTCCCTCATTAAACTAAGGGTTAATACATCCGTATTAATTTGGACTTGCTTATTATTTTTTATAAGTGATAAATTGACCATTATGTTGTTTCCATTACCATTATTTTAGTTGCATTTCCTAAATCAAATGTTATCGAACTCATAATTTTTTCTACTTTTTCCAAGTATTCAACTATGAGTTTTAATTCTTCTATATCTTCATCAATTTTTCTAATTGGTTCTGATGATTCTACTTTTAAATTTAAAGATGCTTTTGGAATTCCACTTGGTATTCCGTTTTTTTCTAAACTTTTTAAAACTTGTTCTTTTAAATCTTTTCTTTTACTTTCTAAATGATTTTTTTGTCTTTTATGATCAATAAGTCTAGACACCCATTTATGTTTTAAAGCGGGTAGCATAAGTTGCTTTTCTAAAATATTAATTTGATCGAATTTAGTATCTTCAGCAATTTCTTCTTTGTATTTGTTGAATATATCCATAAATATAGATACTACGATTATACACAATGTTTAACAAATTTCAACAATTAGTTAGTGGATTATTAAAAGAAATGAATGTTTCTGGTGCTGGTGGAGCTTTTGGAGCACCTGAAGCTGGATTTGAAATTAGTAATCCAACGTCTTTAAATCCAGACAAAGGTTATACCGATAATATCAAAGCAGCCATGTCTACTGCTCAACCAAATAAAAAATCAAAAAAGAAAAAACAACCTAAAGGTGTTTTATATACAACAAGAAGAACTCTTAATAAAAAAGATTTATAATGAATTTAGGTCATTGGGTTTTAAATGAAAACGTGGTCGTAGATAAAGAAACTTTTGGTTTTATCTACGAAATAACAAACTTGATTACCAGTAAAAAATATATTGGTAAAAAACAATGTTTTTCTAGAATTAAAAGAAAACCCTTAAAAGGCAAAAAAAGAAACAGAATATCTCAAACCGAGTCTGATTGGAAAAATTATACAAGTTCATCCAAAGATTTGAATGAAGACATTCAAAAATACGGAAAAGAAAACTTTGAATTTAAAATTTTAAAAACTTGCAACTCAAAGTGGGCTTTAGCGTATTTTGAAATTAAAGAACAAATTGAAAAAAATGTTCTTTTGCGTGACGATTATTATAATGGAATTATAAATGTAAGAATTGGAACACCACCAAAAGAAGAATTGAATAAAAACAATCAAAATGGGGTAATTATTTAAGTTATGGGCCACTGTATTTATTGTAATTCGACTACGTATGGACGCCCATGTCTTTTTTCACCATCTAATACCCATGTTCATTTCGATGATCCTAACAAATGCATCTATTGTGGATCAAAAAGTATAGGGAGCGGTTGTATCTATAATCCTCATGGCAAAATACATGTTAGAGGTCCTGAATTTTTAACTAACTCAAAAGATTATAGTAAAAAATCAGTAATTTTAAAATATCTTTTTGAAAACGTTAATGATTTTGGTAATCAACATTATACATCACCGTTAAACAGGTTTTATAAAAGACTTTGCCATATCATTGCAACAGCAAGTCAACCATTGTTAGAGGCTTTAAGTATTCAAATACGTCCTTCCTATACGGCATTAGACAAACAACAAACATTAAGAGTAAATGAAATTAAAAATAGGTTAAAGGAACAGTATAGTGAAATTTACGAAACGATTAAATATGCAAACTTGTCACTTCCACAGGAAATAGTGGAAGAAATCATTATAGATGTTATAATGGCCGACAGTGAAAAGAAATAAAAAACAATATTTGGTATATTATCTTAAAGATAATATTTTAATATTGGATGTTTTTGAATATTTGGAAAGTCTAGCTTCAGATATTGTTGATTATTTGTTTGAGTGGCATTTAGTAAAAGAAAATAAAGTAAAATTTCAAAAAAAGTTAGTCTTTTCTTTTTTAAATCAGAAAATAGAAGATGATATTTTGGTTTTTCAAAAAATAGCCAAAGATATTGATTGTTCTCTCTTATGTTTTTATAAACTTAATAACACATTTAAACAGTGGGAACTTTTTTATGAAAATCCAAATAAAGTTATAAGTGTTTGTAAATCAATGCTTAAAAATAAACTTCCTAATTTTTTTGAAAATAAAAATGAAGATGTTCGTTTATTTGAAAACATAAAAGGAACATTTAAAACTGTTCCGTGTTTAATTCCAACAGGAGAAGATGAATATTTTTTACAAAATTTTTTAAAAAAATTAAAAAGAGTATCTTGACAAAAGATATCCAAGTGGATAAAATAGAATGTCGTCTTTAAGTTTTCTTCTTTATTTAAAATATAATAAAGTAAAAGGTATTTAATTTATATTTAAAATTATTCATAGGTTTTTTAAAAACATGTGTAAATATTAATATATGAATTATTTTTTAGCATTGGTTTGTGTGGCTTTTTTGTCTGGATGTGTGTGTTTAAACCCTGAACACAAGAAATTAGCACCACCTATAGCAAACACAAACAGAGTAATTGACTCGTTAGAACAAACAAAAGACGAGTTAACTAAAGCTGGTGATGCCAACACTATAGTTGGAACAAAGGTAGAAAGAGCTTTAACGTTAGCAGAACGCTTAGAGGTTCTTCTTAAACAAATTGAAGAAGAAAAACAAACATCGGAATCAAAAGAAGTTAAAAAACCCAATTAATTATGAAAAAAATACTACCCTTATTAATCTTACTAGTTTTATCTAGTACTAGCCTTGGACAGTTTTGGAAACCAAAAGCTAAAGCTACACCAACACCCGCACAACCACCCGTTACTGTCGTAGAAAAATCAAAAAATCCAATACAAGATGCAAGAGCACTTGTTAAAGAATTGCAAATCGAGTTAAATGTAGCAAAAACAGAAAACGCAAAGCTAAAAGATAACCTCACTCAAGCAAACGAAAACATTAAAAAAGGGTTTTTAGAAATTACAAAATTAAATGAAGAAATTAATGCATTAAAAGAATGGGGAGTTATTCAACAAGCAGAGGCTCAAAAATTTATGGAGAAATATAATAGTGCTGTTAAGCGTTATCATAGATTAAAGATCATTGCAGCAATTATTGCCGCTGCTGGTGGAGTTTTGCTTGGACTACAGTTTATGAATCTTGCACCACCTCCTTATAATTTAGGAATTCCCGTTGGTGGCGCAGCTTTGTTTGCATTTTTAGTATGGATGTTTTTATAAACTATGTGGAATTCCGTCACAAATACCTTTAAAAATATTTATGCTTTTTTAAATACTGGTGTTGTGCCACCAAACACTCCATTACCAGTTCGAGAAGAAATGAAGCGAATCAATCATTTTGCTTCTAGAAAATTTTTTATAGTTTTTACTTCTTTTTTGGGTCTTTGTTTTTTTTATTTTGCTAGTGTTGGAATATTATTTTTACTTCCACAAAATGGAACAGAACTGATAAGTGGTTATGTGACTATTTTTACTAAAACAATCGAAGTTTTGGCCGTTATTATTGCAGCATATTTAGGTGTTCAAGCTGTTGTCGATTTAAAGTACAGTAGTTCTTCTAATGTTTCATCTGAAACAGTTAAAAGTATTGAAAAAATAGACGAAAAGGTTATCACAGAACAAACTATGAAATATGCCGAAATTTATAAAGATGATCCGTCATATGCTCCTATAGAATGGGCTTTAAGTTATGACAAATAACATGAAAGTATTAGAAAGAGGGGATTTTGGCGAAGAAGTAAAACAATGGCAATTGTTTTTACAATCTGCTGGTTATAAGATCCCATACGTTGATGGTGCGTTTGGTCCTGAAACTGAAAGAGAAACATTAAAATTTCAAACCAAAAACGGTTTAAAGCCCGATGGTGTCGTTGGTCCTAAAACTTGGAAGTTCGTAACTACTGTCAGTAGTAATACACCACTTTCACAAAAATGGCCTAAACAAAACTATAATTCTATGGTAAATTTTTATGGACCAGTTGGTGAAAACCAAACAAGATTGGATGTTCCATATAAATTAAAAATTGCTTGGGATAAAAATGTATCTTTGAGCAAGATTACATGTCATCAAAAGTGTGCCAAATCTTTATATACAATATTTGAAAAAACTTTGAGCACATATGGACAAAAAGAAATTACTCGATTAAGATTAGACATCTTTGGTGGCTGTTTAAATGTCAGAAAGATGCGCGGAGGTTCTGCATGGTCTATTCATTCTTGGGGTGCTGCTGTTGATTTAGATCCAGACAACAACCAATTAAAGTGGGGTAAAGACAAAGCATCTTTTGGTAAAAAAGAATATGAAGATTTTTGGAAAATAGTTGAATCTGAAGGCTGGATTAGTTTGGGAAGAGCCAGAAACTACGATTGGATGCATTTTCAAGCAGCAACTCTATAATATTTTGATTATCAACAACTTACAAAATTAACATTTATGTTTTTGTAAGTCTTTAATTTTGAACAATTTATAAAAATGGATTTATCAGATATATACTCTACACAAGTTAAAAAAACATCTGTATCTATGTTACAAGTTGGTGGAAATTTTCCACAAATTGAAAAAGATCCAAATATCAGAAGATTAGAACAAGAAGTATATGCTAAAATGCGTAGTATAATGCCAAAAGAAGAACCACAACAAGCACCTAAAGACGAAGTTGTTGCACTATCATTTCAAGACGCATTAAAAGAACTTGCTGAATTTCAAAAAAAATAGTATAAATAAACATATGAGTAAATTTTCCGAACTTTTTGAACAAATGTATCTTCCATTACAAGGCTTAGTAAACGAACAAGAAGATATGGCAAACGAAACGCCTGAAGCCCAACCAGAAGTCGGTGTAGATACTGAAACAATGAGTGAACTTCCAATTTTATCAAATGATGAAATAGCACAATTTATTGCAGGATTAAAACAATTTTATTCTCAAGAAAATCCAGCATTAACACAAGACCAAATTGATCAAATTAAAAATGTAAACCCAAGAGACTCTAGAGAAGATTCTGCTATCAAAGCATCGATTGATGTTTTAATGAAAATTTTTAATGTTGGTGGAGTACAAACATCACCATCAACAATTCCAGATTCAACGTTTGAATAAAAATTTGATTTATTCTAAAATACTAGTAATATAGTATACATGAATAATGTAAGTTTTAATTTAAATTCGTTAACCAAAGAAGAGGTATCAACAATTTTAGAATCTTTATTGTTTAGTTCTTCTGTTGATGTTTGTGCAAGTTGGTATAAAGAAGATTCTTTAAACATGTTTAATTTAGCAAAAAAAATTCGAAATAATTTTCCAGAAATTTTAATTGATAATGTTTATATTATCGAAGATAAACAAAACAATTTTGAACTTAACGATAAACACACTAAAAAAATTGTAGAATTTTTTCCTGAAATCAAAAAAGAGAAAATAGAAAATTTATGAAAATTGCAGTAATCGGAACAGCCAACATAGGAAAGTCAACTTATATACAAGACTTTTTAAAAAAATGGCCAATGTATAAGTTGGTCGATAGCGAATATCGAAAACTTTTAAAAGAAAAAAATCTTCCCCATAGCAAAGATGGAAATGAAGAAAGTCAAAGAATCATTCTAAATTGTTTAGTTGATGAAGTAGTCAAGTATTCAAAAGATGAATTTGCTATTTTTGATAGATGTGTTGTTGATGTATTGGCATATTCAACTTGGTTGCATTTAAATGGAAAAATTTCTGAAAAGTTTTTAGATGAACAAAGAATTTTAATCCGAGAGACTTTAAAATTATATGATGTTTTATTTTTTATACCTTTAACTAAAGTTGCTCCAGTAGAAATAGAAGATAATGGAATTAGAGAAACCGATCCAGTTTATCGTGAAGAAATAGATACGATATTCAAAGCATTTCAAGAATCTTACCATCGTGGTGATGGTAGAGTTTTTCCAAAAGACGATTGTCCAGCAATCATTGAAATATTCGGAAATCCAGAACAAAGATTGAAAATGACAGAGCTTTATCTAACACAAGAAGGTAAATGCTACGGAGAAGAAGAAAGTTTAATCTCTGATATTATCCCTGCTAAATTTTAATCTTGATATTTTCCAATTTCTGGTTTAAGATTGGGAATAATGACCATACCCCAAACTTACATTCTTAATAAACTTTATTCATATGCAATGGATCCAGTTTTTAGGAAACATGATGGAACTTACAATGCTGGTTGTCCTGTTTGCCGAGAGGGTAAAAGTCTAGGAAAAAAGAAAAGACTTTTTTATTATCCAACATCAAACACCTTTCATTGTTTTAATTGCTCAAAAACTTGGTCTGCTTATTCTTGGATTTTGAAGGTATCTGGCCTTTCAAAAGAAGAGTTGCAGTATGAAATAAACAACAACACTTTTTCAACAGATGTTGGATCAAAGCCACTTTTAAATCCACAAAAAAGAAAAAAAGTTACAGATCTTCCATACGATTCAATAAATCTTTTTGATGAAACACAACAAAAGTATTATTTAGATAATCCATATTTTAAAAAAGCTTTGACATATATAAAAGAAAGAAGATTAGATCAAGCTATCAATAAATCTCCGAATCTTTTTATAAGTTTAACAGATTTTACACATAAAAATAGGATTTGTATACCTTTTTACGATAGAAATAAAAAAATTTGTTTTTATCAAACAAGAGCTATTGATAATACAGAACCTAGATATTTGGGCAAAGAGAATTCCGATAAAACAATATTTGGGATTGATAGAATTGATACATCTTTAAATTATATTTTTATTTTCGAAGGACCGATTGATGCAATGTTTGTAAAAAATGCTGTTAGTGCAGCAGGTTTAAGTTTGACACAAACACAAAAATCACAATTAAGCGAATTTCCATTTTATGAAAAAATTTGGGTTTTAGATAATCCGAAATTTGATGAAACAGCTAAAGAAAAAACTAAAGAACTTTTATTGAAGGGTGAAAAAGTTTTTAAATGGCCGTCTGGTATGTCCTATAAGGATTTCAATGCAATGGCTATGTTTGAAGATCTTAACGAAATTCCTTATCAAAGGATTATCGATAATGTTTTGAAGCTTTAGCCACCTGCTTTTAATTGTTCCGTATCACGAAGTTTTTTAGGAGCCGTAATGATATAAGTGTTAAGAATTTCTTTTAATTTTTCTACTTCACCAGCAATACGAGTAATACTATCCGAAGCTTTTCTTGTTACACCACGTAACAAACTACCTGCACGATCACCATCTGCCAAAATTTTATGCAAAGATTCAGAAGAAGGATCATTTAAAAAGCTTGCAAATTCATCTAATTTTGAAGACCAGTTTCTAATAGAATTAATAGTTTCTGATGTCATTTCTGCTGGATTACCCTCCACATCAAATTGATCAGGAGCAGTTTCTGCTTCTAAAGAATTTTCAAAATCTTTTTTATTTGTTTCTGGTGTAAATTCTTCTGGTGACTTCATATCACCACTTGCTGGTTCTTCTGATGGTGTTATAGCGACTTCTTCTTGTTCTTTTAACAAAGCAGCCATGAATCTAGCTGAAAAAGCATCATACGAGGAAAGATCCAAAGAAATTCTTTTAGTATTATCTTTTAAAATTCGATTTCTTTCTTTCTTTTGGCAGCAACAGTCTTTTTTCATAGTCGTTTTTGGGCTTTTTTTCTTGGATTTCATGTGTATGTATGATATATTTACTCTTATCTATGTCGGAAATTTTAAATAATTATCATTTTGTTGTTGCAACTCCACAAACTAAAAAGGATTTTCACAGTAAAAGTCAAATTAGTTTGTTTTTTGATAAAGCAAATATTGAAAATTACACTGTAGTTTATGAAAATAAGGAAGGTTTACCTAAAATATATAATAAGTTTCTTACAGAAGACAATAGAAACAAAAATATTGTTTTTGTGCATGATGACGTTCTTATTGAAGATTTGTTTTGGAAAGAAAAGTTGGACATTGCTTTTGAAAAATATGATATTATTGGTTTAGCTGGTTCTAAAAAATGTAATTTGTCATCTGAGATTCCTGCATGGCATTTGATGTGCGAAAGAAATGATTTAGTTGGCGAAGTTTCGCACTCAAAAGACAAACAAAATTGGACTACCGTTTTTGGTCCATCAGATTCCAGAGCATTAATATTGGACGGTCTTTTTATTGCTGTTAAAGTTTCAAAACTTTTAGATACAAATACTAAATTTGATGAAGATTTTACTTTTCATCATTATGATATAACATTTTGTTTAAATGCAAATAAAAATAAATTGAAAATGGGCGTTTATCCAGTTAAAGTTACCCACTTTGGATTAGGAGATAGTATGAATTCCGATCAATGGCGTCAAAGCGCAATACATTTTAAACAAAAATATAAAATATGAAAAATAGAGATACGAGATTTTTTGATTTTTTAAATTGGGTTTTTAAGAAAAGTAAAAATAAACCCGAAAACTATCAACCATCAATATTTTTATTGAATCGTTGGTTGTCTATGGCTGAATTTCACTTTGCTAAAATTGTAAATTTGACTACAAACAAATGGGCCAAGAATTTTTCTGAAATTAATTATGGAGATTTTTATTATACAATGTTTCCCAAATACGGAAAAAATATAAATTATATTAAAAAAACAAAAAACGAAAGAAGTAAGGATAATGAAGATTATAAAAACATAGCTAATTTACTGGAATGTTCTGTTAGAGAAGTGGAAATGTATAAAAATACACTTGAAGAACTGAGGATACAGTCTAATTAAACTTATATGATAGCAAGACCCAAGCAAGAAGACCGCATTGGCGGAAAAGTACAATTAGACAACTACATAGGACATGAAATGAACCTAGAAGGTTGGTCCTTAACAAAAGTTTTAGATGACATTTTAATGTGTCAATATATCGATGTGAACGAAGATGGAACTGAAATAAAAAGAGGTTCCATTTGGGTTCCAATTAATACAGTTAACTTTACATGGCGTTTAGCAAAAGTATTGATCGCAGGACCTGATTGTAAAACTGTTAAAAAAGATGATGTTGTTATGTTTCCTAATGACAAAGGAATACAAGTAGCAAACATGAATGGTTTAAAAAATGTAGTATTTTTAAACGAAAGTCGTATTTTTGGTGTTTGTGAACCAAAAGATTAATAATGAAAGTTAGTTGGGGCGATTTAAGAAAACTTTGTTTAAAAAATGTTGTTGAATTAAAGTTTGTTCGTCGCAACAAATTAAGATATCCAGCAACTAGAAGAATGCTTTGCACTTTAGATACGGTTCTTTTAAATTCTGATTTTGGAAAAGAAACATTAAATTTTAAACCTCCTAGATATGCTCCACCATATGATGCAAAGTCAAAAAGTTTATTAACAGTTTGGGATATCATCATGCAAGATTGGAGAAATGTTCCAGTTGATGCTTGTGAAATGGTAGTAGCAGTCCCTACATCACCACAAAATAAATTTTTAGAATTTTTCGATAAAAAAATAGGAAAAATGTCGGCCTTACAAAAGAAATCCTTTATGGACAAATAATATGACTATCCACGGATCAAAACTTGAAACTGCTTGTAAATTTTTACTTCAAAAAGATTTAAATTTAGAATTTAAAAATAAAACTTATAAACAAGGAAAATTAATTTTATTTTATCAACGTAATTTTTACATTACTTTTGTAATGAATACTCTAAAAAAAGATAATGAAAAAATAGAAATACCAATTCCATACGAAATAGAGCTTTACGAAGAAGATAATTTGGTGTACTTTGATTATAGACTAAAAACGTTGGCAAAACATGCACCAGAAATTGAAACAAATATTATTCTTTACCCCAAAAAAGTTAAAAACAGTAAATTTTGGGATAGTATATTATTAATCAATACAAATGAATAACAATAGACAAATATATAGTGTATTTTCTGGTACATTTTACGAAATTCCAGAAAAAGATATCAAATTAATTGATATTGGTCAATTACCGTTGATTAAAAAACCAAGTTCTAGCTGTAATAAATGCTATGGTAGAGGTCATTTAGGCCGCGATGCTAAAAATCTAACATATCAAATATGCAAATGCATTAGAAAAAACATCGATTTTGAAGTAATAGAGAACTTAAAGAAACAAAATATTCCTTTATAATACTTGTAACCGCGCATAAGTAATTTCAATGAAAAATTACACCTTTGCGTGGGAAATTCAAACTTTATTAGAGCAGTTTGTTTCGGCTTTTAATGATGTAATCATTAAAAGATATGATAAAAACAAAAATGCTATCGCTCCAACGAGCGGTTTTAAAGTTAGATATATTTATGCACCAAAACAAAGGGTAATAAATAGTCTAACAACACCCGCACCGGGCGGAATCACTGCACCTGTCATTGCTGTTAACATAACAAGCATTTCAAGAGACAACAATCGCGTGTTTAACAAACATGAAGGATTTGATGTTGCTTATGTCCCTAACGATGGAAGCGGAACATACGTAAAAAACATACACCAACCAGTTCCAATTAATATTGGTGTTAATATGACAATATTGACAAAATATCAATCGGATATGGATCAAATTTTAACTAATTTTATTCCATATTGTGATCCTTATGTTATTATTTCTTGGAAATTACCAGCAGTATCTAAATCGTCTATTCCATATGAAATAAGATCAGAAATTTTATGGAGCGGAAATGTTAATTTAAACTATCCAACTGATATATCTCCAACTCAAGCCTTTCGTTTAACAGCAGATACAAGTTTTACAATTAAAGGTTGGCTGTTTAAAAAGATGGATGAAACTATCAATAAAATTTACACAATACAATCTGATTATTACGATGGAAGGTTATTGGTACAAGACCCTGCAAAATCTCTCATACAAAGTTTTGAAGATGTTTTCGGTCCTTGGGAAGATTATTTAGGTACACAGCTTCCACAAGACGAATTACCGGAACTTCCTCCACAACCTGGTGAAAACATCCTAGCAAATGCATTAATAGCATTCGACGGAGCAATATTAGTTGATATTGAAGGGAACATTTTGATAAATATATAATAATATATGGCACAAAGGAATTTTACACAATTTAGTTCAAGAACTTTTCCTTTAACTGGTGATTATGTCGTTGGTTATAAAAATGATGGTTCAGAAGAAATGCGAACAACCCTTCAGAACATTATTGATTTAGTTTATAACTCAGAACCAAGAAACTCAAGTGGATTTAGTATTGTTAAAGCTAATTCTTCATTTTGGGCTTATAATGGAACAGATTTAAAACAACTTTCTGGTAATTGGCAAAGTACATTCAACACAGTATGCTCTTTATCTACTCTTTGGGATGCAGAAGCAGAATTTATTGACTTAACTAACTTTGTTAATACAAATTCATCAAATTGGACTTATCAAGGTACAGACATTAAAGCATTAACGGCAAATTGGCAATCAACTTATATCTCAGTTCAAAATAATGGAGGAACCACTTGGAATTATCAAGGAACAGATGTTAAAGAATTAACAGGTAATTGGCAAACAACATATTCAATTGTTAGCAGTAATTCTGCTTTATGGAACTTGGGTGGTTTCGGTTCTGGAGCAACAGGCGCAACTGGCGCAACTGGCGCAACAGGTGTCGGAGTAACTGGTGCTACTGGAACACAGGGTCCAATTGGTTCTATCGGACCAACGGGCGCAGCAGGACCATCTACTTCATATTATGAATTTAAAGCAGATGTTAATGCAACAAATACACCACCAAATGCTGGTACTATTAGATGGAATAATTTAACACAGTTAAGTGCAACACAAATTCATACAAGTCATTTAACTGATACCTTTCTTGATGTTGATATATTTTTAGCCTTACTTAAAGAAAATGATACATTAATTATTCAAGATAGAAATAATTCTGCAAATTATCAAAGATGGAGAGTTAATGCAGCACCAATTGTAGCTGATAATAGTTTTATTACATTTCCAGTTACTTTAATAAATTCAACCACTACATTTAGTAGTAACCAATCTTTAATTTTAGCAGTAGTTTCAGCAGGTATAACTGGACCTATTGGTCCAACTGGACCAACAGGGTCAGGACAAACTGGAGCCACAGGACCAACAGGAGTTACTGGATCAAATTTTAATTATGCATCAATTACATTAAACCAAACATTGTCTTCAAATGCTGGTTATATTTTTGATACAACAAGCGGTCCATTAACTGCAACTTTACCTTTAAGTCCTGCAATTGGTGATTTTATTAATATAACAGCAACGATTCAGCCAGGAAATCTATTAACTATTGCAAGAAATGGTAGTAATATAAATTCTTCTGCTAGTGCTTTAGGTGTTGATGTATCGAGTAATTTTTCTTTGGTTTACACAACATCATCTATTGGATGGAGGTTTATTCCATATTCAGGATTAACAAACCCAACTATTAAAATTTATAAAGCTGTTTGGAATTCTAGTTTAGTTAATATTCAAAATGGTAACAGAATTCCTTTTACTAATACCGTAGTAAACACCGATACAGAAACATTCGGTGGAATTACAAATAATGGAAATGTCACACTTCATTATATGACTATTAAAAAAACTGGATATTATAATATTAATTCAAATATTCATTTATATGATTTAACTGATGGTTTACAATTAATGATAACTCTTTTTAAGAGCGAGCCATCTGACAATTATTCATCTTCAACAAAAGTACAAGCTATTGTTGATTTTCAAAGTGGTGCAGTTGCACAAGATCAAATTTTATTTGGAAATGCATTATTAAACGTAACACAAGAAAATACTCGAATTTGGTTACAAGTAGAACATAATGCCGTGAACCAAACCCCGCCACCTGTAGGATCTGTGTATATATTTAATGGAGGACCGTTTCCTTCCACGAAAGATGAACTAGCGATTCCTTCATTAACTACTACAACACCACCAGATATTATCATAACAAAATTAGCATAAATAAAAAAATATGATTACACTTTCAAATTTATATCCAATTCAAAACATAGGTTTTACTGGTGCTACTGGTGGAACTGGAACAACAGGACCAACTGGGGGTACAGGACAAACGGGACCAACGGGTTCATCTGGAATTACAGGACAAACTGGACCAACAGGATCAACTGGTGGAACTGGAACAACAGGACAAACTGGAGTTACGGGACCAACAGGACAAACTGGACCAACAGGATCAACTGGTGGAACTGGAACAACAGGACAAACTGGAGTTACGGGACCAACAGGACAAACTGGACCAACAGGATCAACTGGTGGAACTGGAACAACTGGATTTACAGGTCCCACAGGATCAACGGGATCAACTGGATCAACTGGAGTCACAGGACCAACTGGTAATACCGGAGTTACAGGTCCAACAGGTGCAGGAACAACGGGTACTACTGGAGCAACAGGACAAACTGGATCATCGTTTGATTATATTTCAATAGAATCCAATAGTACAACTTTAAGTTCTAATGAAGGCTTTATTTTTAATACATATACTATACCAATCACAGCAACTCTTCCAGCAAATCCTTTAACTGGTGCATTTATTAATATTACTTTTGAAAGATATGGTTCAAATAATTTAACAATTGAAAGAAATGGAAGTAATATTGATGGTGTTGCAGAAGATTTAATTTGTGATGTTTCTGGTAATTTTTCTTTAATTTATACAAATATTGTTGTTGGTTGGAAATTTATTCCATATTCAGGATTAACATTCGCACCTGCAACGTTAACACTAGATACAGTTACTGCAAGTAGACCTTTTCAATTAACAGATAGTAGTGAATTTATCACTGCCAATTCTTCTAGTGCAATTACATTAACTATTCCAAATGATAATTCTGTTAATTTTAGTAACGGAACACAAATTAGCATACTTCGTTTAAATACAGGAACAGTTACATTATCTGCTGCAAACGGAGTAACATTAAGAAGTGCAGAAAATAAACGCAACATAAGAGCACAAAATTCTGTTGCAACTGTGGTTAAATTATCTGCCAACGATTGGAGTTTATTTGGAGATATATCGTAATGAGAGTATTTTTGGGATCTTTAGCAGGATCAAACTCTTTAATTGGTGAAGATATTGCCAGTAATTACGGGGGTTCTTTTATTGGTGCTTCCAATTTTGGCTATGGTTTAAGTGCTTGGGATTTTGCATCAAATAATAATGCTGGCGCATTTATTGGATCTTCGTTTGGTGGCTTAATAAATACTAATGGAACATCTTTTGGTGCTTTTGCTAACCCCGCATTTGTTAACCCCGCACCGAACAATACTATCGACTTAAGAAGAAATTTACCAACAAGTTTATCTGTTGGCTATGCATTATCAGCAGCTATTTCTGTAAATTTCCGAAATGGAAATAAAGGATTTAGCGTTTATAATGATGCTAGTTGGTCCCAAGAAGTTTTTAACTTCAACGTTGGTGGAGGAGGATTGGGAAATTATATTATAAACGGAGTAAGCACAGGTCAAGACTATTCTCCAACGATGGTTGCAAGGATTGTTTTGAGAAAAACCAATTTGAATTCTTATAGTTATTCTGTTACATTAGGAACGACTACATATACTGCAAATGATATAACCTACAATGGATATAGTAACATTCGAGGTTTTAAATTTTATGTTTCAAACACAGAAGCAGGATCAAATAACGATTTATATTTTAATAGTATAAAAGTTTATAAAATAGACGAACCTATTAGCATAATACCAACATCAACATTTACAACTTTTGTGTCTTATGAATAATATTAAAGATATAGAAAAATTAACACAAAAGCTTTTAGAAGAAACACCAGAGTATGTTCATTCTGTTGGCTATGGTTTTAAAGAAGTTGATGGAAAATTAACGAATGAGCTTTCAATTGTTTTTGGTCTTACAGAAAAAAAACCATTATCATCTATTCCGCAAAATGAAATTTTACCATCAACAATAACAACAGAAGATGGAACCATTATTAATACCGATGTTGTTCAAATTCCACAAGCTGTAGCATATCCATCTTGTTATACTATTAGCGATTCCATTGAACCAGTTTCATTACATAGATTATCTAGAACAACATATATTGGTGGAACAAGAATATCAATAGACAATCCATTAGATTTAGGAAACACTGTATTTACAGGGACTATGGGACTTATCTGTAAAGATCTCACCGATAATACCCTTGTTGCATTAACAAATGCACACGTTGCCGCATATACAGAAAGATCCGCATCTTTATTGTCTTCTAGTTTTAGCAATAGACAAACAACAGTATACCAAGCTTTACCTGGGACAAATCCATCTACAATGAAGTTAAAAAGGTATGTTCCGCTTTTAGCAAGTGGAAACACAATTGATGCAGCAGTCGTAGCAATAACAAATTCAAGTAGAGTAAACACACTTACATCTTTTAAACAATTAAATTTAAATTATGGAAATCTTGAATTTGCCACTACCTCTGAAATTGATAATTTGGTCATAAATAAAAATCCAATTTTTAAATCAGGTGCAACAACTGGTCCTGTTGGTTGGCCAGGTTCTATACCTTGGGGTTCTGAATCGTGTTCTCTTACTGCTACTCAAGTTGGAGTTTCTGTAGGTGTTAATTTTAGTGGAAATATTTTAAATTTTACATCATGTTTAACTTATAGAGGAACATTTACTGTTGCTAGTAGCGGTGGAGATTCTGGAAGTGCTGTTTGTGCTTTAATAAATCCAGAAAGCCAAACTTTAAGCGCATGGAAAATTGTAGGTTTAACTTTTGCTGGTTCAGATTTAGGAGATAATAGTCCATCGTATGCATGTCGCATCGATAATATTTGTTCTACTTTACAATTAACAGCATGGGATGGCCAAACAACCGCTTTAACAAATTTAGGAAATGAAAGAGTTAAATATGTAGAAGGAAAATCATCAGAACCGTTTGTTATAGAAAATGGAAAAAGATATTGGCAGACAGGACTAACAGTAATATGAAAAACGTAGAAATATATGATCAATATACAAATGTTTATTTGAATAATCAAACTAATGAATTAATTGTATTAAATTTAAATTATAATGAAGAATTAGATACAAATCTTTATACTTTAGTTCATTCTAGTTCTGGTTTTGTTACATCAAAGGGTGAAAATTTAAACACGGAAAGTGCATTAAGTTTAGTCGAAGAACTTTATGTAGAATCCCAAAATTTAGGAGAAAATTATCAAGAAAAAAATATAAATTTAGAAAATGGCTACGTTGAAATGATTATATCTTTTAATGATGGTAAAAAACTTAATAGAGTTATCTATATTAAGGATAATTTATAATATAAAGTGATAAATATTTAGAACATGGCTTTATTATCTGAAAAATATCCAATTACTCAGTCTACAGGACCAACAGGTTCAACAGGAGCAACTGGTGCTGGTCAAACTGGTGCAACTGGAGTCACTGGATCAACTGGAACAACAGGTTTAACAGGACCAACAGGACAAACTGGAGTTACAGGACCAACAGGACAAACTGGACTAACGGGTGAAACTGGAACAACAGGTTCAACGGGACCAACAGGACAAACTGGCGCAACAGGATCCACAGGTCAAACAGGAGTTACAGGTTTAGCTGGAGACAAATATGCCTCAACTAGCTCGACACCTTTTACTATTCCTGGAGCTACAGGAGGTTCTCAAACAATTACAACAGGAACTGGGTTAGCATATTCTTCAGCCCAAACTATCGTTGTTGCTGCTGATAGTTTAAATTTTATAAAAGGACCCGTTAGTTCTTATAATTCAGGAAATGGTCAGTTGGTTATAAGTCCTATACTTGTAGCAAATGTAAATCCAGGGGCAAGTGGTCCTGCGTTTTTTGATTCTTGGACAGTTAACATAGACGGAGCACCTGGACCTAGAGGAAGCACAGGCTCTACTGGTGCTACTGGTAATACAGGTCAAACAGGAGCTACTGGTCAAACAGGAGCTACAGGTCAAACAGGTGGAACAGGGAGTACTGGTTCAACTGGACAAACAGGATTAGCAGGAGACAAATATACAACAACATCCACTACTAGCGAATCGATTGGAACTGGCTCAAAAACTTTTACAGTAGATAGCGGACTAGCACTTAGTACAGGTCAAACAGTTATTATTGCATATGATGCTTCTAATAAAATGGAAGGTTCTGTTACAAGTTATTCTGGAACAACTTTAATTGTTAATGTAACGAGTGTTACGGGGTCTGGATCGTATAACAGTTGGAGCATAAGTTTATCTGGAGCACCTGGACCAGCAGGAGCAACGGGTTCCACAGGAGCAACGGGAACAACTGGAACAACAGGTTCAACTGGTTTCACTGGAGCAACTGGTACAAATGGCACAAATGGTTCAACTGGAACAACAGGTTCAACTGGTTTCACTGGAGCAACTGGTACAAATGGCACAAATGGTTCCACAGGAGCAACAGGAACAACGGGAGCAACGGGAAGCACAGGTGCTACAGGTGCTACAGGAACTAACAGAGGAATTTACGTACCATTAATATTTAGTAATATGAATAATTTCGATGTAGCGGGAGATAATGCCATAAAAACACTTGGTAATCTAAATGGCATGACTATCATATTTAATCCTGACACAGATTTTGTTAGTGGTTTATACGCTAGTGATGACGGAACAAATTGGAATTTTGATGTACAAATGAACTTAGCATCTCAATATGGCGGTCAAGATATAAATATCGGGTTTAATGTCGATTACAGTTCATCGGGTGGTTCAACATCATTTGATCAAATAGGTGCTGCATCAAGATTTGTTGAAAATGGTGCAAATTATGAAGTACATTATAGAACATTTACTTTTGCTGTACCAAAAGTATATTTAAGTAATACAGTTAATTATATTCGACTCAATGTTATAGCAAGAAGACCAAACGTGGGTGGAAACACTGGAATAATAAGCGGAGGTCTTGTAAGATTTAAATAATATGACAAAAGAAGCCCAACAAAAATTCGGTTTGTTGTTTCAATTTGGTGTAGATTATATGAATAATTTTAATCAAGACGCTGAATTGTTTTTAGCAACGTATAATTTATATTCTAATCAATTGAAACAAAATGGTTATTCTCGACAATGGGATGATTGGAAGGAAAATAACCAAGCATTAATTATAAGACTTTACGATGCTTTAAATGCAGCAAATTTAATACCAACAAGTCCAACAATCAATTAATATTAATTTAATTTTTCTTTAAAAAAATTTATATTTTGTTGGATTCTTGGTTTTTGATCTTCGGGTATTTTGTGAATTAAACCTTCACAAAGTTTTAATCCTTCTTCATAGTGTCCTGTCCAATAACAAGAGACAGAAAATTCATCATCTAAACCATAATCCCATATCCAACTTTCAACAAACAAACCTGTTTTATCAATCTTTAATGTTTTAGCATATCTACCAAGAATATAAGCTTGATGATCTCTTTGATGCATTCTACAAAAACGAATAGCACCATGCAATGCTTCAATTCTTGATGTGCATTTTTCATATGCTCGAAGATAACTTTGTACAATATCATCTTCAGGATATCCCATGATTTCTTTTAATCGAGCTATTTGATATAAAGACCAATAAACTTCTTGATCCCAACCTCCCAACTCTGCTCTTTTATTGTACCAATATATTGCCTTTCCTTTTTGTTCACAATCTTTGTATGATTGAGCAAGATAAAAAGTATATCTTGGAATTAAATGCGGGTCTTTTTCTGTTTTTAATGCATCTTCTAAGACTTTAGCATCTTTTTGATACTTTTCATTATCACTATTTCTCGCAGAATCTTGTATAGGTACATTATATATTCCTTTTGCAGTATCCCTGCTTAAAATTGGCTCTGCACACTCAAGATATTCGTGTAAAATGCTTTTATAAAAATATTTTTTAGAATTTTGAAATAAATTTGTTCTTGCATATTCAATATTTGCATATTTGCATGTTATATAATATAAATCTGCTGTTAAATTGTTTTTAAAATCGTTTACATTAAAGTTTTCATCAAATTTTAATATTTCATCAGCATCAATCGTTAAAACATAATCAATATCAGTGTGTTTTCTTAAATTTTCTAATGATTTCGTTCTATTAACTGAAAAGTTTTCCCATTTTTCTTCATTTACTTCACCACCAATGTCGTTATTTTTTAACCAATCTTTAATAATTTCAATTGTGTTGTCTGTTGATCCAGTATCAGATATACAAACGTAATCGATTAGTGGTTTTACACTATCTAAACATCGCTGAATCACTTTAGATTCATTTTTAACTATCATGCACAAAGCTATTTTGTTGTTAGTTTTCATTTTATAATAATAGCTATTCATTATTTCCATATGATTAGCATCCACATAATGACCAATCATTAAATTTGGAATATATTCACACCCTGAAAAAGGATTTATTTGCAAATGATTAAATTTTTTAGCATTTGGATAATTTTCCGAAAGAATTCTACCAACAAAATAATCTTCTTCTCCTTTTGTTTTTGGTAAATTTGTACAGTCATCGATTATTTGGGATGCTTTTCTTGATAAACAATATCCTGAACCGCTCATAAAATACAAATCTTTGTCTTCAAGTGTTTTTTCAGCATTTAAAAATAATTGACATCCGACATAATCGTAATTTAAATAATCATCATATTTGTTAAAAATGTTGCAATTTACATAATTG